>Ga0209456_10000042_pt1 | contig 59945 bp, 57 predicted proteins | sample COG_11_FD_184755 | JGI IMG/M metagenome (GOLD analysis project Ga0209456, IMG submission 184755) | Pelagic marine sediment microbial communities from the LTER site Helgoland, North Sea, for post-phytoplankton bloom and carbon turnover... | ecosystem: Environmental > Aquatic > Marine > Neritic...
CGCCGCGATCGATCGGCGCGAGGCGCGCCTCCTACAAGGAATGTAGACGCCGTGCCGGGTTTTGTAGGAGCGGCGCCCCCGCCGCGATCGATCGGCGCGAGGCGCGCCTCCTACACGGGATGTAGACGCCGTGCCGGTTTTTGTAGGAGCGGCGCCCCCGCCGCGATTGGCCGCAGTCCGAATCGGCTAATGACGGGCTATTTGGGAGAGTCGATCTTCCTGAAAGTGATGCGGTGCAGGTCGAGTCCTCCGACTTCGAACATATAGGCCATCAGACGCAGGTACTGCTCGAATTTCCGAATTTCCGCTTCGCCTTTCGCCGCCACGGCCTGGTGTCTGCGGGCCTTGAGGTTGGAATACCACGTTCTCAATGTGCGGCGGTAGTCGTCGCGATCGTTGCGCAGCCGAACGACTTCGAACAGGCGGTCCGAGCCGGCAAAGATCTCCCACAATCGCGGGGTGTCCGTTTCGGGAAAAATCTGCTTTGCGATGAACTGATCGAAATCCTTTTGCAAAGAGTTTCCATAGGCTACCGTTTGCAGCGACAACCACCGCCGCGGCTTGAGCCATGCGTGACACCGGGTGAAAAAGTCCCTGTATATGCCGACCTTCTGTTCGGCGCTGAGGCCGAGCCGGGCAAAGTGCTCGAAAGCGCCGATCGAGATTATTGCATCGTAGGAAGCTTCCGGTGCGCCGTGGTCTTGCCAGCTTTCGAGTCTGATCCGCATACCGGGATGGTCGAAACTCTGCGAGATCCACCCGGCCTGACTTTCGCTGAGGGTCAGTCCCACGCTGGATCGAATGTTGTGCCGGGTGTGCAACCGGTCGAGAACACTACCCCAGCCACATCCGATGTCCAGAACGCTGTCGGCATCGAGCGCGTGCGCCTGTTCGATATGATAGTCGATCTTGCGCAGCTGCGCCGAGTCCAGGGTCTGCTGCGCGTCGTGTTGGTCCCACATCGCACAGGAATACGTCATGGTCTTGTCCAGCCAGAGCTCGAAATACTCGTTTCCGGTCCCATAGTGGTGCTCGATGGCGGCGGCGGAAGCGCCCGTTTCTTTGCTGATTTTTTCGTTCACCGGCATACCCCGAAATGCAGTTGCTGTGTGCATGGTCGAATGCAAAAAATTCGCAGGGTGGGACCATGCCCGACTTCGACAAATGACCATTTGGAACTTATCATACAATGCGTCCCTTATTCTCGAGTTTCGGGGTAGATAAATCATGATCTTTCGACAACTCTTCGACGGTGTCTCGTGCACCTACACTTACATCATCGCCAGCCGCGCGGGTGGAGAAGCCCTGATCATCGATCCCGTCCTGGAAAAGGTGGATCGTTACATTCAACTGCTCCACGAACTGGATCTCAAGCTGGTGAAGGCGATCGATACGCATCTGCATGCAGACCACATCAGCGGCCTGGGCGCCCTTAGGGATCGCACGCAGTGCGTCACCTTGATGGGTGAGCAAAGCAATGTCGATGTAGTGTCGATGAGGGTTGGCGAGGATGATGTCGTGGACATCGAGGGCGTCGGGCTGAAGGCCATCTATACACCGGGGCATACGCAGGACTCGTACAGTTTTCTGATGGAAGGGGCTGTATTTACAGGGGATACCTTGTTCATCCGCGGGACCGGCAGGACGGATTTTCAGCAGGGCGATCCCACCGCGCAGTACGATTCATTGTTCAACAAACTCCTGAAACTGCCGGAAGACACGCTGGTGTATCCCGGACACGATTACAAGGGAGACACCGTAAGCACCATCGGGGAGGAAAAACGCTTCAATCCACGGCTGCAGGTCAGCTCGGTGGACGAATATGCGGACATCATGAACAACCTCGATTTGGCAGATCCAAAGATGATGGACGTCGCCGTCCCCGCCAACATGCGCATCGGGATGTCTCAGGACGAGCTTGATGAAAGGGGATTGTCCCTGGATGTTCGAAACGCGGCGGAATGGCTGGATAGCGAGAAAGTCGTGCTTGCGGATCTGCGGGACGGCAGGGAACGGAAGCAGCATGGGGTGATCGAAGGCTCGGTGCACGCTCCGTACGGAGAGCTGTCTGAAAACATACGGCCGGGGGGGATGTTGTACGAACTGATCAAGGCCACCGGCAAGCAGCTGGTTTTTTATTGTGCCTACGGCGAACGGTCCGCCATGGCCGTATTGGCGGCGCAGGGAACCGGGATCGAGCGCAGCCGCCATGTCAAAGGCGGTATCGATGCGTGGAAAAAGGCCGACCTGCCGCTGCGGAGCCCCGAATGAGCGCGGTGGCGGCAGGGTTGTCGGGAACACGCCTCGTGCGACATCGTACCGGACGCCGAGATGTCACAAGATCAGCTGCATGAATTCGAGAACTGGGTGTTCGGAGATGTCCTAAGGCGGCAGGCTGAACGTTTTGGAGATCGGACATGGATACGCATGGTCGACGGTGAAACCCTGAGTTTCCGGGGAGCCGACCGCGCGGCAAATCAGGTTGGAAGATTTCTTCATGAACTGGGCGTTTCCAGGGGTGATGCCGTAGCGGTCATGCTGCCGAACAGCCTCGAACATTGTCACGCGTGGTCGGGCATAGCGCGCATCGGGGCTGTCCACATCGCCGTCAATACCGACTATAAGGGTACGTTTCTCAGTCACGTCCTGACCAACTCGGAGAGTTCACACATCTTCATACACAGTGCGTATTTGCCGCGCTTGCTCGAGCTGGAGGCCGAGTTGCCTAATCTCCGCTGCGTGATCCTGGTTGGGGATGCGGCAAGCGCCAATGCGGTCGAATCTCGCTTCACATTCCGATCCTTCGACGAGAGCACGGAGTATTCCGATGGCGATCTGCGTGTACCCGTAAGCTACAGGGACGCCGCCTGCGTCATGTATACGTCGGGAACGACAGGTCCGTCGAAGGGCGTAATCATGCCCCATGCCCACGTCTATCTTTTCGGTCTGGGCACGGTCGAGAACATGGGCCTGGTCGAATCGGACAAATTCTACATCGTCCTGCCGCTGTTTCACGCGAACGGCATGTTCATGCAGCTCTATGCAACGCTGATCACTGGCGCACAAGCCGTATTGAGAGAAAAATTCAGTGCCGGGCGCTGGATTCACGACGTGGTGGATTTCGATATCACCATCACCAACTCGCTCGGCGCGGTTATATCTTTCGTGTTGAGTCAGGAACCTTCCGTGCTGGACAAACGTCATCGGCTCCGCGCCATTGGCGTGGCGCCCAATCTCCCGGAACTCGACGATCAGCTGCGTGAAAGATTCGGCATTCGGAATGTGTTCGGTTTGTACGGAATGACCGAGGTCAATATCCCGCTGTACACGCAAGCCGGCGACGTACGGCCCGGCAGTTGTGGCAGGGTGTGGGGCCGGTACTACGAATTGCAGATTGTTGATCCCGAGACGGACCTGCCGGTCTCCGCGGGCGACACCGGTGAAATCGTGGTGAGGTCGAAACTGCCTTTCGGATTCATGGCCGGCTATCTGAATATGCCGGAAAAGACGGTTGAGGCCTGTCGCAATTTCTGGTTTCACACCGGCGATGCCGCTTGGATGGACGAGGATGGCTATGTGTATTTCGTGGACCGCATCAAGGATTGCATCCGCCGGCGTGGGGAAAACATCTCTTCTTTCGAGATCGAGAAAGTCATCGGAGCGCACCCGGCTGTTTCGGAGGTCGCGGCGGTTGCGGTCGAGTCGGATATTGCCGGTGCCGAGGACGAGGTCAAGGTGGTGGTGGTGCCAACCGGCCATCTCGATGTCGAAGAACTTCGTGAGTATTGCGTCCGGCAATTGCCACGCTTCGCCGTGCCCCGATACGTGGAGTATCTGGATGCGCTGCCGAAGACCCCCACCGGCAAGGTTCGGAAAACGCGGTTGAGAGAGCTGGGTATTACGGACGGAACCTTTGACCTGGGCGCGATCTGACGATATTCACACGCATTGAAGTATCATCGATTTCATTACAATACCGAAGCAAAGGCTGACTAATGATCCGGCTGTACGATTTCTGGGAATCCGGCAATGCATACAAGGTGCGCCTGTTTCTTACCCAGCTTGGCATCCCCTTTGAACGAGTTCCTGTTGATATTCTGAAAGGCGAAACACATACTGATGAATTCCTCCGCAAGAACCCGAATCACCGGGTTCCTGTCGTCGAGTGGCCTGATGGACGCACGCTGACCGAATCGAATGCGATACTTTTTTATTTCGCGCAGAATACGAAATATCTGCCAGAGGACCCGTGGCTCAGGGCGCAGGCCCTGCAATGGATGTTTTTCGAGCAGTACAGTCATGAACCCTTTATCGCGGTGATGCGCTTCTGGCATTTTTCCGGACAACTGGAGGCGAATCGGCAGTTCGTGGCGGATAAAATGGCGCGTGGATACCACGCGCTGGAGATCATGGACGCTCATTTGTCGCTGCATTCTTATTTCGTCGGCGACGCCTACTCGATAGCGGACATTGCGCTATATGCGTACACGCACGTGGCCGGAGAGGGCTCTTTCGACCTCGGCCGGTTCGGCGCAGTAAACGCCTGGTTGAATCGGGTCAGACAGCAGGACGGCCATATCCTGATCACGGATAGCGTCGGCACCGAGATTGATTTTCCCGAATGAAAAAGACGCTACGTATAATGAATCGTTTCAATAGTTTTACGAGGACTACCTGTCTGGTATTGGCGTTGATGGTGCTCTCATCGGCCTCCGCACAGGCCGAGCCCGTGGATCAAGACACCTTCGCGAGCACGATCTCCCAGTGGAACTCGATGCTCGATTTTCCCGAGCTGTTGTTGTCTGATCCCGGCATCCGGGCACAGGAACTGGAGCGGCTGAGCAAGAGTGTGAATTTGGTCATACAACTGGCGCGAAAAGCCCGCAAGCAAGCCGAGGTAGATCACGCCCGGCAGCAGAAACTGCTCGAGGCGCTCGGTCCTCCGCCTGGCGAATATGATGCCCCCGAAGCAGCGGACGTCGCCAAACAACGCGCTTCGCTTGCGGACCAGGTGGCCTACTACGATGCACGCATAAAACAAACGAAAGTCATCTCCGCGCGCGCAGGGGAGATTCTAGGCCGCATCAGTGACCGCGAAGTCAGCATCATAGCCAATATTCTGGGCAGGCGCCTGTCGTCCCCGCTCGCCCCGGCAACCGTCATGGCGGGCATTCGGGAATATCCGGATGAAGTTCGCGAGTTCTTCGAGTCGATCGGAACCTGGTGGCGCGGTGCGAAAATTACGGGGGGGCTGTCGAATCTGGATTCGGCGCTGATTGCGCTCTGCGTTAGCCTTGTCGTCGTGCTATTCCTGCGCCGGCGGCTATCTCGCTACGGCATGGTGCCCAAAATAGAAAATCCGACGCTTGGCAGACGCTTCGTGGCCATTATCGTGGAAGCGCTGTCCTCGATAGTCCTGCCGATTTTGCTCATCGGCGGGGCGGCGATGATTTTTATCTCCAATGCCGGATTCCCCCAGCATCTGGAAGCCAATTTCACCGAACTCGTCAAAGCGATAGTCGACTACATTCTGGTTGTCGGCCTTGCCGGGGTCAGCCTGACTTCCGCTCAGCCGCAGTGGCGCATCACCAGATTTACCGATGACTCCGCGGCAAGCCTGCAGCGCGATATCGGCCGGTTTGCAATGGCCCTGCTCATCATCAGCATCCTGTTGGTACTGGTCAATCCGGAGGTGGGGCAGGCGTCCTCGCTGCGCATCGTCGATTTCGCCACCACGACGAAACCGGTCATTCTTGTGGCGACCGTCTGGATTCTGGCCGGTTCCCTGCTCACATTGAAGGTGTTGCGGCCGGCAAACTGGTGGGTCAACAGAAAAAGCTCGGAAAGCGACGAGATAACGGCCGGCCCGATGTCCTTCAATTTAAAGGTACTTTTTGCACTCGCCAAGGTACTTATCGTCGCCGGCGTGCTGATGTATTTCGTCGGGTATCTCAACCTGGGTCTGTATATCCTCTCGAGGACGATCGTGACGCTGGGTGTCATCGCCATCGCGTTCCTGCTGCATGGCGCGGTGCGCGAGGGCCTGAGGCAGGCCACATCCGAGGAGAACCCGATCGGGCGGTGGATCCAAAAGCGGTTTGCCCTGGAAGAAGCAGAAGCGGATCGATGGAGGTTCTGGCTCGTATTGTTATTCGATGTGCTGCTTGTTATCGCGCTGCTCGTATTCCTGCTGAATGTTTGGGGCGTGCCGTGGACGGAGATCAAGACGGCGTTTCTGGGGCTGGTCTACGGAGCCGAGATCGGAGGCCACACTTTCTCGCTGATCAATGTCGGCCTGGCACTGGGCACATTTATCCTGTTGATGTTGATCGTACGGTTGCTGAGGGGCGTCCTGTCCAACCGTATTCTGGTGCAGACCCGTCTCGATGTCGGCGTTCGGGACGCCGTTACCGCCGGCGTGGGATATGTCGGGGTGGTCGTTGCGGCACTTGTCGCTCTGTCGCTTGTCGGCTTCGATTTCGGCGACATCGCACTCATCTTCGGCGCGCTTTCCATCGGCATCGGTTTTGGCTTGCAGCACGTCGTCAACAACTTTATCTCCGGGCTGATCCTGCTGGTGCAGCGGCCCATCAAGGCAGGCGACTGGATCGTGGTGGGCTCGGGTGCGGATGCCAGCGAGGGTTACGTCAAGAGAATCAACGTGATTTCGACGGAAATCACGACATTCGACAACGCCACGATCATCGTGCCCAACAATCAGTTGATGACCATGGAAGTGATGAACTGGACCCACCGGGGCCGGCTGGGCCGCGTCAGGGTACCGATCGGTGTGTCTTATTCCTCGGAACCTGAGAAGGTGCGGGAGATACTCATGCGGTGTGCGAGAGAAAACGCCAGCGTATTGAGCCGTCCGGCCCCCAACGTGATCTTCAAGGCGTTTGGTGAGAGTTCGCTGGATTTCGAGCTGCGGGTGTTCATCCGGGATATCGACTACGTGTTCAACGTCGCCAGCGAACTGCGCTTCGCCGTCAAGAAAGCGCTGGATGAAGCGGGGATCGAGATTCCTTTCCCGCAGCGGGACGTGCACGTCAAGAGCATGCCCCTGGGGAGCGCGAACCTGCCGGCTTGAATACGGTGACCCGCGGTGCGGGTCAGATGGTTTAATTTACTGTGGATTGGTTATCTGCGGTGCGGCGAGGCCGTCCTGTCCGGCGAAATAGGCGGCAAGGTCCTCCATGTCCTGCTCCGACAGGCTGGCGACCAGGCCTTTCATGACTGGGTTTTCGCGCTTGCCGGATTTGTAGTCCTTGAGCGCGCGGACGATATAGTCGGCATACTGCCCGCCGATGATCGGTGCCTGCGCCGTCTCGAAGCTGCTGATGCCGGTGGTGCCGTGACAGGCCGCGCATAGCTGGGCTTTTTGCTGGCCAACCAAGGCATCGCCGCCGCCATATGCCGAACCGCCCGCCACCAGAAGGGCAATACCCAATAGTGCTTTTTTTGTCGAATTCATCACTCTCGGTCCTATTCCGTTTTTATGTCTTTGAGAGACGAAAAATATGCCGCTACGTCAGCCATATCCTCGTCCGACATATCAGCCGCCTGGGCCTGCATCGTCGGGTGGGAACGAAGTTTGTTCTTGTATGCCTGCAGGGCATTCACAATGTAATCGACATGCTGGCCGCCAAGCTTGGGCACGCGGTAACCCGGGTAGGCGTTGCGCATGCCGGGCGCGCCGTGGCATCCCATACAGGTTTGCGCCTGCAAACGACCGTTCTCGACGTCGCCGGCGGCCATGGCGGAAGGCGCCGCTACCGTGCTGGCAATAAGCGCAGCGCAACACAATGCGCGAATCATGAGGTAACCTCCAAAAAAACAGTGGTATTTTTGAGAGGCAGGACTTTAAGGAACCGCGGCAATCTGTGCAAGCTTAATCTGGAAAAAATCCGCAATCGCACGTTTATTTGCGCTCCAGGACCGCGCCGAATTCGAAAAATCCAGTCGAATGCGCAACCGCCTCGGGCTCGGAATCCGGCCATATCCAGGTGTCCGTGCCGAACAGTTCTCTCATTGCATCGATATCGCAGTGAAACGGGGGGCCCCCTTGCCGGTTCGTCTGCATGAAAAGTGCAAACAGGCGCCCCCCCGGGGCTAGCCATTGCGCCAACCGGCGCTCGTAGGCGGACCATTGAGCGGGCAGCAGCGCGCAAAGGGCGGTTTGTTCGTAAATAGCATCGAAACGGCTGTCGGGGCGCCACCTGAAGAAATCGGTTTGCACCAGCGTTGCCTTAAGGCCGACCGCATCCAGCTTGCCGGTTACCGCTTCAATTGCCCGCGGGGCAAAATCGATTGCGGTTACGTCGAATCCTCGACTGGCCAGCTCGACGACTTCATAACCACGACCACATCCCGGAATCAATAGACGGCAGGGGGTGAGCGCTCCCGCATTCAACCAGCGAGCCAGCGCCGGGCTCGAATTTCCCCGATCCCAAGGCGTGACGCCGTGCTCGTAACGAACTTGCCAGAATTGCTGTGCGTCTGACTCAGTCAGGGGCGTGGCGGCGTGCCATTTGAATGTCGTCATCAACCAAGTGGCCTGAAACAAATCCTGAACGGTCCCCTAATGTAGCACGGGGAATACAATTCTCTATTCGGGCGTCGCTGTCACAGGTGGTGAACCGAGGTCGGCCGAGAGGTTAGCCATCTGGAAATAGCCGCTGCTGAACGGGTTCCACGTATGCCGCTGTCTGGGTCAGGATATGGAACATGTGGTTCTCCCTTTTGTAAAATCCTTCGGTATGAAAGGATTCCTCGAGGCGGAAATACTCGTAGTCGAGATGGTGTCCTATTTCATGAAGCAGCGTTCGCAGATAGGTCTTGAACGCAACGACCTGTTTGCGCTTTGCTGTCCGCATCCATACCGTAATCTGCGCCACAGCCGGGGGTTCCGCCGGTTCGTACAATCCGTGCAGTTCACCCCAGGCGTCGCTGGGACGGCGCGCAAGCACGTTGACGACTGTTTTGGGGATCCCAAGCTGCCCGCTGAGAAGAGTCGCGAGCCGCTCCGACCCTTGTTGTACGGCTTCGCGACTTTCCGTTCTCAGTCCTCGTTCAATATTTTCAACCTCGACCCGCATTTGTCCGGGATCCGATAACGCAACTTCCGATATCTCATCACTTCGCCGGTAGGTGGACTGTTGCCTCCGGCTCAAGCGATGATAGTAATTGAAGGGCACTACAGGGACTCCAAAAACAGTTTAATTCCGTTAGTGTACTCCCGGCCCGTAACCAAAAATCCATCGTTGTGGCCGCCGCGGATTTCGAGGAACGCTTTTCTGCCGGGCAGGGCATCATACAGTTCAGCGCCCAGTTCGAATGGAACGATTTCGTCCTGAACACTGTGCACCATCAAAACCGGAACGGTGATATCCGCCGCGGTCGAAATGGCGTCGTAATCGTACCTGCTGATCAGGCTGACCGGCAAAAATGGGTAGTGATGACGGGCCATATCGGCCAGGGAGGTGAACGTGGATTCCAGGATGAGTCCGGCGGGATCGACGCGCTTCGCAAGCCAGACCGCTATGACCCCGCCCAGGGATCGACCGAATAAGATTATTTTACCGGGATTGGTGGCGTTTACGGCCAGGAATTGCCAGGCCGCAGTGGCCGCGTCATAGGTGCCTTGTTCGTCGGGCCGGCCGCCGCTTTTTCCGTAACCGGGATAGTCGATGATCAGGGTATCCACGCCGAGTTCGTGAAGAATGCGGAGCGTGTCCAGTCGGTGGGAGATATTACCTCCGTTTCCATGCAGCAGCAGCACCGTCCACCGGGCATCTTTTTTTCGGACGTACCAGCCGTGTATCTCGACGCCTCCGTGTGTTCGCAGATTGACATCCTCGTAGAGGAGGCCGATGTTGTCCGGCGTGGCCACGATCGCTCTAGTGGGAAAATAGACCAGGCGCGGCTGGGCGAAGTAGATGAGTGCGACGAAGGCGATATAGACACACGCGATCGCGCTTATCAAAGAGATCACTTTGCCGAGCACGACAGGTCCCGGATGTTTGCCGAGCTGCTAAACATGTTTAGTGTTTCTAAATCGTATTAACCGCACGGCAACCGCGATATATTGGTATCATTTACGGATGCTGCCGCACACGAGTCAAAACAATCGAGTGATGATGAACATACCTGACCCCGGGATCGCAATCGATTACTTTGAGGAGTTGATGGTATTGGCGCGAGTTCAATTGTACAGGAGAGCCATGTGAACATTATTCTGTTCCGACACGGCATTTCGGAAGATCTTGAGGTTGGTTCATCCAAAACCGATTCCGAGCGCCAACTCACAAAAAAAGGCCGCAAACAGATGAAACAGGTAGCCAAAGGTCTGCGCCGCATAGTGGGCAGCGGGTGCTTGGTTGCGTGTAGTCCCTATGTGCGTGCCGTCCAGACCGCGGAGATCTTGTTGAAGGAGTTGTGGAAGGGCGGCGAGTCCGAATTCCTGGTCGTGGAAAAGATGAAGTCGGGGGTTGAACCAGAATCCGCGACAGAGTGGCTGGCGCAGCAAGATCCCGAAGCAAAAGTGATATTGGTCGGTCACGAGCCGGATTTCTCGAGATTGATGGCCTATCTGACTGCCGGCGCGGGCGCCGCATATGGCCGTTTAAGCAAAGCCGGGGCGTGTCTGATTCACTGCCCGTCTACACCATCTGCCGGCCGGGGTGAGCTGATCTGGCTGGTGACCCCCGCCATGATCAAGCGGCTGGGCGCCTGACGAATCCAGACCGGCTAGCCCGCATTTCTCACCCGAGCCTGAAACCGCGACCGACGACCCGAGAGTATATGCGGCTCTCGTTCGCTGCCACCCCGGCACATGACCTGCAGAAAATTTCAAAAACCTCAATGAGGGCGGGATTGAGCCGATCCTACTTGCCGGCGTAGAGGTCAAGCAACCTCTGTTGCGCCGATATCCGGGGTTCATCCGCTTGTGGTGTGACCCGTGAATAGTTTGCTTCGTGGTCAAGTGCCCACGCTTGGCAGTTGTCCGCCAGGTACACCTCAAGATCATCGATAATGCGCTTTTTGATCTCCTTGTCCAGGATCGGAAAACATTGCTCGACCCGCTGGACAAGGTTGCGCGGCATCCAGTCGGCGCTGGCGCAGAATACCTCCGACTCCTCTCCTCCATTCTCGAAGTAATAGACCCGGGTGTGTTCCAAAAACCTGCCCACGATAGAGCGAACGTGAATATTTTCCGAGACGCCCTCCATTCCCGGCCTCAGACAACATACCCCGCGGACGATCAGATCGATTTTCACACCGGCCCGCGACGCCTCGTAAAGCGCCTGGATGATGCGCTGGCTGACCAGGCCGTTGATCTTGGCGACGATGCGCGCCGGTTTTGCCGCGTGCGAATTCGCTGCTTCACGGTCGATGCGCTCGATCAGCCCGGACTGAAGGGTAAATGGCGCCTGCAAGAGATAATTCAGGGGCGGGTTTTTACTGTGGGTGGTGAGCTGCATGAATATCTGGTGCACATCTTTTCCGATGCGCTTGTTGCAGGTGAATAGGCCATAGTCGGTGTACAGGCGCGCCGTCCGGTGGTGGTAGTTGCCGGTTCCCAGATGGACGTAGCGTTTCAACTTGTCGCGTTCGCGGCGAACGACGAGGAGCATCTTGGCGTGCGTCTTGTACCCTACGATGCCGTACACCACGTGCACTCCCATCTCCTGCAGCTTGGTGGCGATCTCGATATTGGTTTCCTCGTCGAAACGGGCGCGCAGCTCTACCACTACGGTGACCTCCTTGCCGGCGCTGGCGGCGTCGATCAACGCCGACACCAGCACCGAGTCCATCCCGGTGCGGTACAGTGTCTGCTTTATCGCGATGACATTGGGATCGACCGAGGCCTGCTTGACGAACTCCACGACGGGTGTGAAGGACTCGAAGGGGTGGTGCAGAAGTACGTCACCGCTGCTGATAGCGGTGAACATGTTTACCCCCTGGGGCATCTTCTGCGGCAGGCTGGGTGTGAAGCTCGGGAATTTCAGATCAGGACGATCGACGAGGTCCGGAAGCTGCATCAGGCGGTGCAGGTTGACCGGCCCGTTGACCTGGAACAGATCCCCATCGCGAAGCTCGAATTTCTGCAGCAGGAACTTGGCGAGCTTTTCCGGGCAGTTGTCAGCCACTTCCAGGCGTACGGCATCGCCGTAGCGCCGCGAGGGCAGTTCACCTTCCAGGGCGCGGAGCAGGTCGTCGACTTCTTCCGTGTCGACGAACAGATCGCTGTTACGTGTAACTCGGAACTGGTAACAACCCACCGCGTCCATGCCGGGAAACAGGTCGCCGACGTAGGTGTGGATCACCGAGGTCAGGAACAGAAAGTCATAGGGTTCGTTACTGATCTCCTGCGGGACGTGTATGATGCGCGGCAGCGCGCGCGGCGCCGGCACGATGGCCAACCCGCCCTCGTTGCCGAAAGCGTCCTGCCCGGTCAGCGATACGATGAAGTTCAGGCTCTTGTTCAGCGTTCGGGGAAAGGGGTGAGCCGGGTCGAGGCGTATTGGCGTGATCACCGGCAGTATATCTTCATCGAAATAGGTTTTTGCCCAGGCGCGCTGCTCCCGTGTCCACTCTTCACGCCTCAAGAATCGTATGCCCTCATTGCCAAGAGCGGGCAGTATGCTCTCGTTTAGCACCTTGTACTGCTCACTCACCAGATCTCGCGCCTGCATGCTGATGCGGTGAAGCGCGGCCGTGGGCGTGAGTCCGTCCGCACCGGTCTGGGTGCCGCCGTACTCAACCTGTTGTTTCAGGCCGGCAACCCGGATCTCGTAAAATTCGTCGAGGTTGGAGCTGGTGATGCAAAGAAAACGCATGCGTTCCAGCAGAGGCAGGGAGGTGTCCTTGGACTGTTCGAAGACACGGCGGTTGAACGCCAATTGACTCAGTTCCCGATTGATGTACAGTTCGGGCCTCAGCAGGTCAGGGTCGTTTCTAATGGTCTCGGTTTCGGGAGCTGACACGGCTTGGCATTATCTCCATGTTTTTTCGAATACTACTTGGAGGTCTCTATTATATATCGCGAAAGAGATTATATATCGCGAAAGAGGAAATTTTGAGATACGCAACCGACGACTTACGGATACGGGAAATCAAAGAACTGATTTCACCGGCCCAGATTCACGAGCAGCTGCCGATCAGCGAGCGAGGTTCGCAGTTGATTCACCAGACTCGCCGGAACATCCACCGGATCGTGCATGGCCAGGACGACCGCGTACTCGTCGTGGCAGGCCCATGTTCCATCCACGACGTCGAGGCGGCCCACGAATATGCCGGCAGATTGATGCCGCTGCGGCATGAACTCGGCGATCACCTCGAGATCATCATGAGAGTGTACTTTGAGAAACCCCGCACCACCGTCGGGTGGAAAGGGCTGATCAATGACCCGGACCTGGACGAGAGCTTCCATATCAACAAGGGCCTGGCCATAGCACGTGAACTTCTGCTCTACCTCAACGATATGGGCATGCCTGCCGGGACGGAATACCTCGATCTCATTTCTCCACAGTACATCGCCGATCTGATTAGCTGGGGCGCGATCGGAGCGAGGACGACGGAGAGCCAGGGGCACCGCACACTGGCATCCGGATTGTCGTGCCCCGTTGGATTCAAGAACGGCACCGACGGCAACCTGAAAATAGCTGTGGACGCGGTGGGTGCGGCCGTGCGGGCCCATCACTTCCTGTCAGTGACCAAAGAAGGACGGACGGCAATTTTTTCCACCTCGGGAAACGAGGACTGCCACATTATACTCCGCGGCGGCAAGGAGCCGAACTACGATGCGGCGCACGTAGACCCCGCGGTAAATGAGATGGAGAGCAGTGGTCTGAAACCCAGCGTGATGATCGATTTCAGCCACGCGAACAGTTCCAAGGACCCTGAACGACAAGCCGATGTGTGTGCGGATGTTGCGGCACAAATTGCTGGTGGCAACGTAAATATTATGGGGGTCATGATCGAAAGCCACCTCGTGGCCGGCCGGCAGGACGTGGAGACGGGCAGGGAGCTGACCTATGGCCAGAGCATCACCGATGCCTGCATCGGCTGGGAAGAAACCGTGCCTTTGCTGAAAGATCTTGCCGATGCCGTTGCTTTGCGCCGGCGGGGACACGATACTTAATTTCGCACCCACCGAGCATTAGCCGGGCCCGTTTGACTGCGGCGTTAGATTCAGCCGTTCTGCAAAGGGAAATTAAGTATCGTGTCCCCGTATCTAGCCCGTATCTAGGCGTATCTAGTGTTGCCTGCATTGTTGGCACAAACCGAGGATTTCGATGGTCTGATTGCGGGGAGTAAAACCGAGTTCGCCCGCGTTCCTCGACACCTTACGCGTGACCGTCGTATCCTGGACCTCTGCTACGGTGTCGCATTCCTCGCATATAAAGAACTGCCCGGAGTGCCGTTTCTTCGGGTCGGCACAGCCGATGTAAGCGTTCAATGACTCGATGCGATGAATCAGCTTCGCCTGCTCCAGGAATTCGAGCGCCCGGTAGGCGGTAGGCGGAGCCGGTTTGTGGCCGAACGTCTTGAGTCCTTCCAGAATGTCATACGCCCGTTTTGGTTTGTGGCTCTTCCAGACCAGTGTGAGGACCTGTCTTCTGACTTCCGTAAGCCGCAACCCCTGAGCGCGGCAGCTGTCCTCGGCTATGCGCAGCGCTTCATCCAGACACCGCTCATGATTGTGTGCACCGCGGAATGGCGCAATGATGGTGGTGGTCATGCTTCAATATTCAGTTAACGTAGCCCCAGGAACGTAATCGCGTGTACGCATACTGGGCAGCCTGTCCCTCTCGCACGGTCCGGAGATACTCGTAGTAGTGCCGGGCGGCGCCCCGCCGGTCCCGCATCCCTTCCATGGCCACGCCCCTCAGAAACGTGTTATTGGGATTGCCGGGAAGCAGTTGATCATACCTCGACAGGTCCTGATAAGCACCCGAAAATTCCCTCACCGAGATTCTGTTGATTCCGCTCAGGTTGTGGGCCTGCGCCTCCGTGGGGTAGATCGATTTCGCTTCATCCAGGTAGACCTGTGCTTCATGTTGGCGTTCCTGCGCCATCAGACTTTTGGACAGCAGCAGGTTGGCCGTGTAGTCACGGGGCGCCAAACGCACGGCGCGGCGAAAACTTTGTTCGGAGCGTGAAAAAGCCTTTCGCGCAAACAACGCCTCGCCTTTCTGCTGTTCCTTGATTGCGGGTTTGAGCCGGCGGACACTTTCCGTGTTGTCCATGAACCGGTCCCGGTGGAGCGGGAGAGCCGAGTACGACGCGTACTTCGATTCGATTGCCCGCCGGGTGTTGCGGTACCGTTCGTCACTGGGGGGATGCGTGGCGAACATGGTCTGCAGTGCGCCGGGTTTTGACTTGTTCTGGCTGCGAAGTACGTCCGTCAGTCCCAGCATGCCGTTCGGGTTGTATCCGGATTCCGTCATGTAGCGCAATCCAAGGGCATCGCTTTCGCGCTCATTGTCGCGGCTGTAGTGAGACAGCAGGGCGCCAGCGCCAGCGGAACCCAGTCCATAAACCGCGTTTCCAAGCCCAGAGTCTGCGGTGCTCGCCAGAACGGCGCCGCTTATCAGTGCCGCCTGGGCCACTATGGTCTTACCGGCGTGTTCCGCTGCGTGGCGTGCGGAAACGTGGCCGACTTCATGACCGAAAAGCCCGGCGAGTTCCGCCTCGTTGTCGAGTTCGACCAACAGGCCACGGGTTACCGCAATACTGCCGCCGGGAAATGCATAAGCGTTGATGGTGTTGGCGTTAACCACCCGGAATGAGTAAGGCATGTGTGGTCGGTGGGATACGGCGCCGAGTTTTTTGCCGACATCGTCGATGTAGATGTTCAGGCCGCGGTCCTGAGTCTCCCCGAAGTCGGCGGAAAACTGAAACGGGGATTGATTCCGGTCCACTGACAGTTCCTGCTGGGGGTTCAAACCTACGACGACCTGCTTCCCGGTGATGGGATCGGTAGCGCAGCCATTCAAACCAGCCGCGCCCGCGCCCGCAGCAGACATAAGCCAGAGAAAATCGCGGCGGGTCAATTTACCGTCCAAGCCGCGGTTGCCGTATCTTTGCGTCACGGTGTGTTTACCAGCCACATTGCGCTCCAAAGTGTACCATCGATACGGGTAACGCTATAATTGCGAATTGGTTAGGCAAGCGAGAAGCAAGATGGAACCTACCGAGATTGTCGAAGTCGATCCGGGCGATGAAATTTCCTGTGATGGGGGCAAAACATACGGCCACCCGAGGGTTTATCTCTCTGCGGGTGAAGATGGCCGCGCCGATTGCTATTACTGCGGGCGGCGGTTCCAGGTCCGGATGGCTAACGCGAACCAGGCAGGCGGCAAACACCAGGGCGCGGCCTGACTGTCTTATGCAGCAGCGAATTTACCATTATCCGATAATCGGTTTGTTGCGGGGGTACAAGCTCTTGATTTCGCCTTTGCTCGGTCCGCGCTGCAGACATTTGCCTACCTGTTCCGAATACGCTGAAGAGGCGATTCGCAGGCACGGTATCGTCAACGGCGGCTGGCTCTCCTTAAAACGCTTTGGACGCTGCCATCCCTGGGGGAGCAGCGGATACGATCCGGTTCCGTAATTGGGCTCAATCGTATCGCTCGGTCCGGATTGAGACCGTCGATGAATCGCTTGGCGAGGGTAAGATGCCCCGGGTTTCACCGATTGCCAAGGTCGTGAAGCTGGCATTGGCTTTCGCCGCTGCCCGCCTGAGCATCAACATGGGTGCATCGATGGGTTCCGCGGATAATCGAAAAGTCCCCCAATGAATGCCAATTGATGTGCGGGCGCCTATTTCATGATGGATCGATACCGCTTCCGAGGGGTCGACATGCATGGGAGACATGAACCACCTCGGTTCGAAGGCGCCAATGGGGATCAAGCCCAGGTCGAATGGCCCGTAGTCCTTGCCGATGCGTTTGAACTGCACGGCGTTGTATCCGGTATCCCCGCCGAACCAGATTTTCTTGTCCCCGATCTCGATTACCCACGAGCACCACAGCGTCTGGGCGTAGTCCCACAGAGTCCGGCCCGAAAAATGCTGGCTGGGAGTGGCGGTAAACTTCACCCCGTCAAAAGCCGAGGATTGCCCCCAGTCCAGTTCCTCGGTGTTGTCGACGCCGTTATCCACGAACCACTGTTTGAGTGACATTGGCACCAGCCATTTGACCCGGTTGCCCAGTGCCCTGACCGTGTCCTGGTCAAGGTGATCGTAATGGTTGTGGGAGATCACGACATAGTCGACGGCCGGAAGCTGGTCTGCACGCAGTGCCGGCGGCGTGAACCGCTTTGGTCCCGCGAAGCTGACTGGCGAAGCCCGCTCTGAAAGAATCGGATCGGTCAATATGGTCACACCCCGGTACTGCAACATCGTCGTGGAATGTCCAAGCCAAGTAATCTGAAGCCTCGAGGGGTCGGGTGAATCGATTATGTCCCGCGCCGGCGTCACCTGGGGCACCCTGTGGGAATTGCCCTCGTACTCCGAAAATTCCTGATTGCCAAAAAAGCGCATCTGCACATAAGTAAAGAACCGGGAACGGGTGAACTGTTCGTCCAGGAAGGGATTTTTGTAACCGTCGTCCGAATGGTGAGGAGGCAGCGCGTATGAGTAACCAGCCGCACACACCAGCAATGCGATCATAACCAGGGCTACGGTAACAACGGATTGGTTGGAATGGTTTGTGTTTTTCAAGGTTTTGTTTCAGAAATCCACATCGGAACCTTTATCAGAAACATCCGAGGACGAATAAAACCAGCCCGGCCGCATTGGTGATTGACAAGATCGTGTTCATAATACGCCATTCAATGCGAACCTCGAAACCAACAATGCACAGTTTTAGATGCGCGCTAACCGCCCTTGGCCTGGTTCTGCTGGTGAGCATCTGCCGGGCCGAATCAGTGGTGCATTCCAAAGAGCACGATTTTATCGTTCGCACCCTGGTTTCTGGTCTGGATCACCCATGGGGTATGGCGTTCGTATCTGCGGACGAAATCCTGGTCACAGAAAGGCCAGGAATTCTGAACCTGATTAGCGGTGGATTCACCAAACGTCGGGCCATCAGCGGTTTGCCCCCGATTGCACAGGCCGGACAGGGGGGATTGCTCGACGTTGCGGTGCACCCGGATTTCGCGAAAAATCGGCTGATCTATATCTCCTACGCCGCCTCGGGAGCCGACGGCGAAGGCACGGAAGTTGCACGCGGCAGGCTTTTGGGTGACCGGCTCGAGGACGTCGAAGTCATATTCCGGGCACTGCCGAAGTCGGGTGGTGGTAGGCACTTCGGATCCCGACTGCTGTTTGCTCAGGAAGGGTATCTTTATATCACCCTGGGCGACAGAGGCAAACGCCCCCAGGCGCAGGCCCTCAGTACCCACCCGGGATCCATAATTCGAGTCCACGACGACGGGCGCGTGCCCGAGGGCAATCCATTTGTATCGGGCCCGCTTGCACGGCCGGAAATCTATACCTACGGCAATCGAAATGTTCAGGGAATTTCGGTGAATCCAGTCAGCGGACGGGTCTGGGCGCACGAACACGGTCCCCAGGGCGGCGATGAGATCAATATCATCGAAGCAGGCACGAACTACGGCTGGCCCATAATCACCTATGGGAAGAACTACGGCGTAGGCACGAAAATTGGCGAAGGGACCCACAAGGAGGGAATGGCACAGCCGGTGCATCAGTGGACGCCGTCGATAGCGCCATCCGGAATGGCGTTTTACGACGCTGATCGATTTCCCCGGTGGCAAGGCAGCCTTTTCGTTGGTTCGTTGAAGTTCAGTCTGCTGGCGCGCCTGTCGGTGGACGGTGATAGGGTGATCGATGAAGAGCGCCTGCTGACCGATCTCTACGGACGCATCCGGGACGTGCGCGTTGGGCCGGACGGTTTTGTATACTTGTTGACCGACGAGGCAAACGGATTATTGCTTCGGCTCGAGCCGGTTGCGCCGTAGCAGAATCACGCCAGCATGGCTGCCGAGAGACTGGCATTATTGCTGATTGCGATACTGATGGTCTCGATAAATGCTGCTGCACTACCCGCAGAAAACATGCTGCGGCCGCGCCAGGACGCCGTTGCCGTGTAACCGATTTAATATTAATTCAGGGGAGAAGAAGCTTTATGGCCGATGAGATCGAGAGGAAATTCCTCGTCAAGAGCGACCACTGGCAGTCGGAAATCGTAAGGACCCGGTCCATCAAACAGGGATATCTGGCCAACACCGATGAATGCTCGATACGGGTCCGCGTGTCCGGGCAGGACGGTTACATCAGTGTAAAAAGCGCCGGACTCGACATAGCGCGGAAGGAGTACGAATATCCCATTCCATTAAGCGATGCCGACGACATGCTGGCCCGGTTCTGCAGTGGCAACAAGATCGAAAAAACCAGGTATCACATCGAGTACATGGGACACGAATGGGAAGTCGATGTGTTCGAAGGAGATAACCAGGGACTGGTCGTCGCGGAGGTCGAACTCGCAACCGTCGACGAAGAGGTGGCTTTGCCGGGTTGGATCGGAATCGAGGTATCGGGAGATCCAAGGTATCTGAACAGCAACCTTGCAACGGCGCCTTTCAATCAGTGGAAATCCACCGGGCACACTGCGTGAGTGTGCACCGGTGGTAATGAGGAGGAGCAACTTCCCGTAGTCAAGTATAGTCCAATCACGAGAATGAGCCAGTAATCGTTCAACACGATGCCAGGCCCGCATGTTGCGCACAACTTAGGCCAGTACGCCCGGTTCCTCTATCGTTGGCATGGTATGGAAGTTCCGGGTACGGGAGAGCAGGCGCGAAGCGCGGCGCTGGACAGACTGCAGGGCTACGTGCTGCCCTATTCAGATCTCGAAACCCGCGTGCTGCCCGGGCGCATCGAAGACTACCAGTTCGGTGAACTCGATCGATGGTGTACCGCGGGTACGCTGATGTGGCAGGGCCACGAGCGGCTGGGTGCCAGCGACGGCGCGATCTCGCTCTTCCGCCCCGAACAGTTGCCGCGGCTGGTCAGAATCAGGGGCTTGCGCCCGGGTGCGGCCTATGTGTCGCTGCGTAATCTGCTCACCGAGCACGACTTCTGTGAGTTTGATTGGATGGCGAAAACGCTTGGAGGATTCCCTCCGCAGATCCTGAAGACACTTTGGGATCTGGTGTGGGCCGGTGAGCTGAGCAACACGCGCCTGACGCCGTTGTTATCCCTGATGTCGCAACGCGCCAGGCGGAGACGCTCGGGCAGGTACCATCAGCAACGCGCCCGGGGTGGTCGGCGACTGCCGGAGGTGATGCCCGGCGCGGCGGGACAGTGGTACCTGATCACCGGCCCCAGGTTTCGCGCGGCTCCCGCTGCGGAACGGGATCATGCCCTGATGCGGCAGATGTTGGACCGCTGGGGCATCATCGGTCAGCGATGTCTGCAAGCGGAAGGGGTCACCGGCGGGTTGAGCAGGTTTGCGAATATCCTCGATGAATTCGTTGAACGGGGCAGTGTTGAGCGTGGCCTGTTCGTCGAGGACTGGGGGGCTTCCCAGTTCGGCAGAATAGATGCCCTCGATCTGTTGGATCGTTCCGCGCGGGACACCCCCGCTTGGATCATCGCGGCGACGGATCCCGCCAATCCCTACGGAAGGCTCGCGCCCTGGCCAAAACCGACAAACCCGCGATTGACTCCCCAGCGGGTAGCGGGTGCCCGGATCGTGCTGTGTGATGAGGGGCCGATCGGATTTCTGAGCGCCGCTGGTTGCGATTTGATAACGTTCGATACCCCGGCGCGGTGCTTGCGTAAAAGAAAATCAGATCTGTCTTGCGTATTGGCTCGTGCCGCGTGCCCGGGTCAGCCCATGCTATTGCGTACGGTAGATGGACAGTTTCCAGCGGGATCGCCACTGTCTGCTGATTTGAAATCCGCTGGGTTCAAGGAATCCCGCGGCGGCTATATCTGTCGCACGTGAAATTTGTGGCTAATTCGCATATCGTGTAAAAAGACCTTGCAACACCTAATAAAACCCACTATCTTATGATTTGTCCCCTTTCGAAACACTATATCTTGGGGTTGCCGGATATTCTTCGTTCCACGAATTTTGTGGTTTGAATGTCGTTGTATGAATTTTCCGGTATGGAGCTTTTTGGCGAGGCCTTCTGATGCGACGGTGATTTTTGGGGACGCGGCGATAAACGCATGTGCCGTGTCAATGGATGGCGGCATTGGTCGGACGGTGCTAAGGCCAGGGAGACGCGCGGCGGGAGCAAGTACGCAATAAGTCAAAACAAAGAATGAGAGGACTCAGTAGATGAAACTTGGGAGCAGTTCTGTGATCGTGAGTATGCGCCGATGAGTTCAGTGCGCATCGGCACGACAGATATCGAAAAGACATTGCCGGCGGCAAAAACGATCTCTTTGCAGTCGGCCTCGTTCGACATCTGGAACATGAAATACCGGCTGAAAAGCAAGTCCGGCGATGTCATCGACGAGGATGTGGACGCGACCTACCGGCGCGTCGCCCGGGCGCTGTCGAATGTGGAACTCACGGACGAGCTGAAACAACACTGGAACGAACGTTTCCTTTGGGCGCTGCGCAATGGCGCAATTCCTGCCGGCAGGATCGTTTCCAACGCCGGTGCGCGGGATCACAAACCGGCAACGTCGACAATCAACTGTACCGTATCCGGTCTGATCAAGGATTCGATGAATGACATCCTTGAAAAAGTGCACGAAGCGGGGCTGACCCTCAAGGCCGGGTGCGGCATTGGCTATGAGTTTTCGACCTTGCGGCCCAAAGGGGCCTATGTGTCAGGGGCGGGGGCCTATACTTCCGGTCCACTCTCGTTCATGGATATCTACGACAAGATGTGCTTTACGGTGTCGTCGGCCGGCGGCCGACGTGGTGCGCAGATGGCGACCTTTGATGTCGGCCACCCGGACGTCAAGGATTTCATCAGAGCCAAGCGAGAGGCGGGACGTCTGCGCCAGTTCAACATGTCCTTGCTGATTACCGATGAGTTCATCGATGCGGTCCGGGGTGACAAGAATTGGAAGCTTGCATTCCCCGTCACACGCAAGGAAGTCGAGGACGATGACCTCGATATCGAGGACGGCGATCGCTTCGTATGGCGTGAACATCCCAGTTCCGAGGGGTATGTAACCAACGAGGACGGGCTGGTCGCCTGCAAGATCTTCGATTCGGTCAAGGCACAGAATCTGTGGAACATGATCATGGCGTCCACGTATGATTTCGCCGAGCCGGGATTCATTCTCATCGACAAAGTCAACGAGATGAACAACAACTGGTTTTGCGAGAACATTCGCGCGACCAACCCGTGCGGAGAACAGCCGCTTCCCGAGTACGGCGCCTGCTTGCTGGGTTCGGTGAATCTTACTTGTTTCGTACACGATCCGTTTACCGACAAGGCCCGCTTCGACTGGGAGAAGTTTCACGAAGTAGTATCGGTGTTCAGCCGTATGCTTGACAACGTCGTGGAGATCAATGGGTTGCCGCTGGGTAAGCAAAGGCAGGAGATCGAGCGAAAACGCCGGCATGGTATGGGTTATCTGGGTCTCGGTTCAACGCTCGCCATGATGCGCATGGCTTATGGATCACCGGAGTCGCTGGTATTTACCGAGAAAGTGTCCAAAGCAATGGCTCTGGCGGGATGGGAGCAGGCGCTTGAGTTGGCCAAAGAAAAAGGGCCGGCGCCTTTGATGGATGAGAAATTCACCGTCACCGCGGAAATGTTGCGTAAGCGCCCCGAAATGGCGAGAGACGGGTATCGTGTCGGAGACCGTGTAAAGGGGAGGGTGCTCCATGCACGGTATAGTCGCTATATGCAGCGCGTCGCGGCGGCCGCCCCCGAACTGGTTAACGAACTCGCGGAGTCCGGGGCACGCTATACGCATCACTCCTCTATCGCGCCGACCGGAACCATCTCCCTGTCCCTGGCGAACAATGCCAGCAACGGGATCGAGCCCAGCTTTGCGCACATGTATTCCAGGAACGTAATCAGGGAGGGCAAGAAGACCAAGGAGAAAGTGGACGTGTTTTCTTACGAGTTGCTGGCATATCGTGAATTGATCAACGCCAGCGCTATTCCGTACGCAACGGAACCGGAGCAGCAGCTTCCCGATTATTTCGTCGCAGCCGACGATATCACACCCGTCCAGCATGTCGATATTCAGGCCGCTGCGCAGAAATGGGTCGATTCGTCGATTTCGAAAACCGCCAATGTGCCCACGGATTTTCCTTTCGAGAGATTCAAGGATATCTATATGTACGCGTACGAAAAGGACCTCAAGGGATGCACCACGTTCCGATTCAATCCGGAGGCGTTTCAGGGTGTCCTGGTCAAGGAAAAGGACCTCGAGAATACGATTTATGAGTTCGCGCTAGAAGATGGAACCACGGTAACGGTCAGGGGCAACGAGGAGATCGATTACGACGGCGAGACTCACACGGCCGCCAACCTGTTCGATGCCCTGAAAGAAGGTTACTACGGCAAGTTCTGAATGCCGGCGGCTGCCCGGGAGGAATATCTGGAGAGAACGAAAATGAATATCAAGATCGAAAAGCAGATAGTGGATTACAAGGTGGTGCAAGACCAGCCGCCGGAGCAGAAGGCACAGACCGGCCAGGAGACCGGGCGGGAAAAACCGGCCGCCGAAGTCATCCACATGCACGAAAAGATCGAGCGTCCACCGATGCTCAAGGGCTATACCTACAAGCTCAAGACGCCCGGATCCGAACACGCCATGTACGTGACCATCAACGATATCATATTGAACGAGGGTACGGAGCACCAGCTTCAGCGTCCTTATGAGATCTTCATCAATTCAAAGAACATGGACCACTTTCAATGGATCGTCGCGTTGACCCGGATCATGTCGGCGGTGTTCCGAAAGGGCGGTGACGTAACATTCCTCGTGGAAGAGTTGCGTTCCGTGTTCGATCCACGGGGTGGATATTTCAAGAAAGGAGGCCGCTATGCGCCATCCCTGGTGGCGGAGTTGGGTGACGTTATAGAAACTCACCTCAAGGAAATCGGTTTGCTGGAAGATCGCGATCTTGATGCTCATCAGCAGGCGCAGATCGACGACGCGCGCATGAAATACGATTCAGCAACTGACGGCGAAAGCGATGACGATTTCCCGGCGAGTGCGTCGCTGTGTATGAAATGCCATACCAAGGCACTGGTTCAACTGGACGGTTGCATGACGTGCCTCAGTTGTGGTGATTCCAAGTGCGGGTAAGCGTAAAGAACACCTCCTCGGTGTGTAGTGAGCAGTACCGGTTCCCTTCTTGCCAGAATTGGCAGGAAGGGAACACGGCCTGCAGTGGCAGATACTGAAACACATAGGTAGTAGCGACATGCTGGAAATTCAGTTCGAGATCGGAGGACGCAAACTGGATCCCTGTTTTATTGGGGATGGCATTGAGAAGGTCACCCTGCTGCATGTGGCGAGGCTCATACGCGAAAAATTCAGCATCATACGCGTGACCGACAGGCAGGACCCGCTTAAGGTGCTAATCAAAGGGGAGGATGTCGAGCACCTGCACTACGAACTGGATGGACCGCAGGTGGTGCTGGATCAGGTCAGGGATAAACTGGGCAACATAAAGCGCGGTGAGATCCCTGCAACGATTTGATTATGTCGAACCGGTCCCATTTTCGGCAATCGTCACCGTTGCCGCAGGACGATGGACATGCGGCGTTAATCGGTACCCATCCTGCGCCATCGCTCGGGATCCCGGTGAGAGATGCAGGCTAGAACCTCCCCGAGGAAGAGACAATTCGGGCGATGACCCCCGGCAGTTTTGTATAGATGAGGACTGATCGGGACCAGGCACCGATCCTGCAGGCGTCGAGTTCGCGGACCGGCCAGGCAATGCGGCAGGAAAGTACAGCCCGCGAGGGTATCCTGCCGTCACAGTCGCTGGCCGAGTTGATTCGATCCGGCCACATCAGTGCGGCGGAATCAATGAGCGATGGGCAGATCCAACCGGCCAGTATCGATCTACGGCTGGGATCCCGGGCCTACCGCGTCAGGGCCAGCTTCCTGCCGGGCAAGGACCAGACGGTCGGTCAGCGCGTAGACAGCCTGACCATGCACGAGTTCGACATTACCGACGGTGCGGTCCTGGAACGCGGCTGCGTATACATCGTGCCGCTGATGGAGGGCCTGAACCTTCCCCCGTCTTGCTCCGCCATTGGGAATCCCAAGAGTTCGACGGGGCGTCTCGACGTGTTTACCCGGCTGCTCACCGACCATGGCGCCGAATTCGATCATGTCAGGCCTGGTTACGAAGGCCCGCTTTACGCCGAAATTTCACCCCGCACCTTCAGCATCCTGGTCCGCAAAGGTTCCCGCCTGTCGCAACTTAGGATACGGCGGGGGGAACCGCGGCGGTCGGACGAGCATCACCTCCTGCTGCAGCGCGAACACCGCATAGTGGACACGCAACTGGATGCCGGTGATATCAAGAATGGCGTACCGATTACGGTCGATGTGGAAGGCGACGCGGATACGCGCCTGATCGGGTACCGGGCGAAACTCCATGCCGGATTGATAGATGTCGACAAGAAAGATTATTACCAGATAGATGATTTCTGGGAGCCCGTGTTCAGGCAGAACGGTTCCGGACTGATCCTGGATCCCGGTGAGTTCTATATTCTTGCCTCTAGGGAGGCGGTGCGCGTTCCAAAAGGATATGCCGCACAGATGATCGCCTACGACACCCTGGTTGGTGAATTCCGCGTGCACTACGCCGGATTTTTCGACCCCGGTTTTGGTGACCCTGAAGCCGACGGCCAGGGATCGAGAGCCGTACTCGAAGTCAGATCGTTCGAGGTGCCGTTCGTGGTGGAACCCGGTCAGGTGGTTGGGCGTCTTGTATACGAAGCCCTGACAGAGATTCCCGACAAGCTGTATGGTCAGGCTCTACGCTCCAATTACCAGAAGCAGGGGCTGAAGCTGAGCAAGCACTTCAGGGTACACTAGGAGCACACTCTTGGGTACGCGACTGCGCCTTGTAACCGGCCTGCAGGTGCTCGTTTTGTTCTGCTCGATCACGGTCGATACAGCCGCGGCCGACGGTAAGGTGTTGCGCATCATGCCGCTGGGCGACTCCATAACGCAGGGGTACGATGCCAGCTACCGTGAACCCCTGTGGCATGCACTCCAGGACGCGGGATGGGAAGTCGACTTCGTTGGCAGCATGGATCGATACTATGGCGGCGGAATACGCCCTCAGCAATACGATCCGGATCACGAAGGTCATTGGGGCTGGTTCGCGGACGAGGTGCTGGCGCGCATCGCGGACTGGGCAGCACGCACCGAACCCGATATCGCGCTCGTGCACCTGGGTACCAATGATATCGGCAGCGGACAGGACCCGCTGGATACGGTCAAAGAGGTGGGGCAAATCGTCGCGCTTTTGCGGCAACAAAATGCCAATATACATGTACTGCTCGCGGCTATCATCCCGATAGACCACGCCGGGGCAAACAAACGTGTGAAGACGTACAACGCGGCGCTCGGCGCTCTGGCCAGGTCGCTTGACGATGCACGGTCCCGTATACTGATCGTGGACCAGTTTTCCGGGTTCGACGCAAGTCAGGACACCTACGACGGACTGCACCCCAACGAAAGCGGTATCCAGAAAATGGCAATCAGATGGTTATCGGCACTGGAGAGGCTCCGGTCCGAGTAACCCGGTGATTGAATGAGTGATTGAGGCCGGCCTGTTTTTTGCCTTTATCGGTGGGCATTGGCATTGATTGCTGATTAATCCGGTTATCTTGTTAAACTAGGGTCCGGGAAGCGCTCTAATCGATTCTGACGGACTATCCACCGAGAACCGTATCCACGGCACTGCCTCAGAATCAGCATGCTGAGTGTGGGAGCGACTACAACGTCGGATCCCGGTTTGAATATTTGTTCACCGGTGTTTCCGCGGAAACACCGTTACGGAGAATTTAACATGCAATTTCAACAAGCTATACTGTGGGTCGCTGTCGGGTTGGGAATTGCCTACCTGATGATAACGCTCAACGGCTGAGCAGTCCGTTGGTCGCGGCGAAACCCGTGGTTGCACCACGTTATACCGATCTGATCGAAAAGTTGCCCGCCACGGTACCCTTCGTGGGTCCGGAAACCCAGGAGCGGGTCATGGGCGCACCGTTCAAGGCCCGGATCGGGGCCAATGAGAACGTATTCGGCCCGTCACCTGCGGCAATCAGAGCGATGCAGGAAGCCGTGCCGGATGCATGGAAGTACGGGGATCCCGAAAACTTCGAGCTGAAGCAGGCGCTGGCCGAACATCATGGCGTGCCCGCGGAGAATATCGTGGTGGGGGAGGGTATCGACGGCCTTCTCGGTTATCTGGCGCGGATGATGATCACGGAAGGCGCCCCGGTTGCGACTTCACTCGGGGCATATCCCACTTTCAACTACCATATCGAAGGATTTGGGGGCGTTCTGTGCACCGTGCCTTACAGAAATGACGCCGAGGACCCGCAACCGCTGCTCGAGCTGGCCCGTGCCAGGAATGCTCCGCTGATCTATTTCGCGAATCCCGACAATCCGATGGGAACGTGGCATGATGCGGACACGATTCAGCACCTGATCGACGGCGTGCCTGGAGATGCCCTCCTGTGCCTGGATGAGGCTTACATCGAGTTCGCTCCGCCAGGCACGGCGCCGACGCTCGATGTCGCCAATCGCCAGGTCATTCGTTTCCGGACGTTTTCCAAGGCGTACGGAATGGCGGGAGCCCGCGTGGGCTACGGGATTGCTCACGCTGATCTGGCCAACGCATTCAACAAGGTGAGGAATCATTTTGGTGTCAATCGCATGGCGCAGGTCGGAGCCGTTGTTGCGCTGTCAGACCAGGCCCACCTGGCTTACGTGCAAGAAGCAGTGGCCAAGGCGCGGCAGAGGATTTCGGACATCGCCCGTGCCAACAGATTCGATGCGCTGCCTTCGGCCACGAATTTCGTAGCCGTGAATTGCGGCCGGGACGGCTCCTATGCCCGTAAGGTACTGCAGGGGCTGGTTTCCCGCGGGGTATTCGTTCGTATGCCCTTCGTCTCCCCACAGGATCGGTGCATACGGGTATCGGCGGGAACGAGCTCCGATCTCGATTTGTTCGAGCAGGTCCTGCCTCAGGCAATCGCCGAGGCGGGCTGAAGGACTGGCTGCTGCGCTGATTGAGGGATAGGTGTGGGTAAGCGCGTTTTCAACACCGAGTATGCGCCCGAAGAGGAAATCGAGGGCGTAAAAGCCGCTCTGGACGCCGTGGGTATACCATACTATGAAATTCGTAACAGCACCCTATGGCTTGGCGGTGGATCGCTCTGCGTCAAGCATGCGCCAGACTATGAACGGGCGCGGACGGTAATCGAGGATTTTCAAGAAACATGGCGCGAACGCGCCGCGGATACGCCGGTGCGGCGCCGGGTCAACTGGGTGGCGGCGGTGCCGCTGCTGATTCTCCTGGCGCTGTTCGTGGTCGTAACGGTTCAAAGCCTGTCAGGATAACGGCGTTTCCCTCGGTCCTCACATGCTTCGGTCTCTCCATGCGCCTCTCTGCGCTCTGACGTTTGCCGTTACCAAACTTTCCGTCGATGTGTACCAGTCGTTTTACCACGGTATCGGTCTGCATTGGCCGTCGGTGCTCTTCGGGCTGGTAGTCGTCAGTATCGCAGGAACAATCGGGTATGTTTGCGGCGCGCTCGTTCTCGGCAAGCCCGGGCAGCGCCGGGCCGTATTCTTCATTGCGCTCATCAGTTTTTTCGTGTCCACCAGCCTGGCTCACCTGTTGGCCTCGGTGGTCACTTCTCTGTGGATGTTCCTGGCCGGCCTGTGTGCGATAGCATTTATCGTGACGGTCTGGATTGGTCCCAGGTGGGATCCGCCGGCCTGACTGTGACTACAACCAACCACGGAACAGAAGATCAGGTAACGCGCCTTCGTGCGCTCACGGCGTTTATCCTGGGAACCCTGTTCTTCGGCTACGCATTCACGCAACGCGTGGCGCCCAGCGTGATGACCACTGAACTCATGCGCGACTTCGGGGTCGGCGCGGCGGCCCTGGGTTCGCTTTCGGCGTTTTATTTCTATTCATACGCCGCGATACAGCTCCCCGTCGGAATGCTGCTGGACCGTTTCGGGCCCCGCAAGCTGATGGCCGCCGCCCTGATGTTATGCGCGCTCGCATCCGTCGGGTTCGGGAATAGTGAAACTCTTGCGGCTGCCTCCGTTGGACGCCTGCTGATTGGCGGCACGGTTGCATTTGGATTCGTTGGAACCTTGACCATTGCGGGCTACTGGTTCCCGCCGAACCGCTTCGTCATGCTTTCCGGGATCCTGACCACCGTCGGTATGATAGGTGCGATACTCGGTCAGGCCCCCCTGCGGCTTGCCGTGGAGAGCATAGGCTGGCGAAGTACGGTATTTTTTCTGGCCGGTGTAGCGGTGCTTCTCGCGGTGTCGATATTCCTGCTGGTGCCCCATCGCTCGAAGCAACAGCTGAGGCGCACGAGGAATGCCAGCCCGTTTTCCGGACTCAAATCCGTGGTGGTGGAGCCCCAGAGCTGGCTGTGTGCCGGCGTGGGTTTCGGTCCAAGCGCGACGCTGCTGGGTTTTGCGGGATTGTGGGCAGTGCCATGGCTCAGCAGCGTCAAGATGTTCCCCACGGCCGAGGCGGCGGGAATCGCTTCCGCGGAGTTCCTGGGCTGGGCATTCGCCGCGCCGGCCGTGGGCTGGCTGTCGGATAGGATCGGCCGGCGCAAACCCCTGCTATACGCCGGCCTGACTGTGAATCTGTTGTCTTTGCTCGTCCTCGTGTTTGGCGACATCGATGACCCGTTCTCATTGACGGCGTTGTTCTTCATCAACGGTGCGAGCGGCAGCGTGATGGTGATCACTTTCGGGTCCATGCGGGAGCTCAACGCACCGGAGAACAATGCCACCGCACTGGCCATGCTCAACATGTTCGTAGTCGGCGCCGGCGCCGTGATGCAACCGCTGGTCGGCTGGCTGCTGGATCTGAACTGGCAGGGCAAAATCCTGGACGGTGCAAGAGTGTACGGCGAGGATGCTTACGGCACGGCCTTGATCGCCATTATTGCAGGGAACGCTCTCGCGCTTGGCTGCTGTTTGTTCCTGCGCGAAACCTACTGCCGGCCGGCGGGCGCGCATGAATCTGCCAAGGCTGAATATCCGGAGGCGCGGTGAGCCGGAACAGGCCGACCACTATCGGTGAAATGAAGGCGCGGCTGCGCCGTTTTCGATCGAGTGAAAGCGTCCGGCGCGCCCTTGCTTTCAAACCGCGCCGGGATGACCTGTTTATATCTCCCTACGCCAAGTGCGGAACCACCTGGATGGAGCAGATAGTTCATGGCATTCGGACCCGGGGCTCCATGCGTTTCGATGAAATCACCGAGGTCATCCCGTGGATCGAGATGGCGTACGACATGGGCGTAAATCCCGACGGCAACCAGGTGGCGGATCCGAGGGTGTTCAAGAGCCACCTGTCCTGGGATCAGATCCCCAAGGGTGCGAGGTACATCTGCATCATACGCAATCCGGCGGATGTCCTGGTGTCGCTGTACCACTTTTTCGAGGGCTGGTTCTTCGAAGCGGGGTCGATCACGCTGGAAGAATTCGCCCGGGAGGAGTTCATGGAGCGCACGGCCACTCGGAGTTACTGGTCGCACTTGACGTCCTGGTGGCCGCAGCGTGATCGTCCCGATGTGTTGATGCTCTGCTACGAGCACATGCTTCCAGACCTGCCCGGTGCGGTACGCAGGGTCGCCGAATTCCTGGATATCGCTCTGCACCCGGGCAACGCCCGGATCGTCGAAACACAGTCCTCGATCGACTTCATGCGCGCTCACGAGCGCCAGTTCGATGACCACTTGGTGCGCTCTGCCCGGGACCCGGCGTGTGGGCTGCCGACGGGTGCCGACACCACGAAGGTGCGCCGGAGCGGAACGCGGGAACGATCCGATCTGCCGGGCGGTGAGATCATGAGCGAACTGGACCGGATCTGGCGCAGGGAGATAAGCAGCCGGTTTGGCCTGATGGACTATCAGCACATGTGTAATAGGCTTAAAATCAATTCCGGCTAGAATCCACTCGCAGGATCAGATCGCGCCATGACAACTTTCAATCAGCCCCTTGGCGGCAACGAAATGCCCAGGTTCGCCGGCCCGGGGACCATGTTCAGACTCCCCGCCCACAGCGATGCGTCGGGGCTGGACATTGCGATTATAGGCGTGCCGCTCGATATCGGCACCAGCAACCGTTCCGGCACCCGCTTCGGCCCTCGCCAGATCCGTTCGGAATCCGTACTGGTGCGCCCCTACGGCATGGCAACGCGCGCCGCCCCCTTCGACAGCTTCCAGATCGGGGATATCGGTGATGTGCCTTTGAATACCTTCAATCTCGAGAAATCCATTGGCATCATAGAATCATATTACGATGTGGTTTTGGCGCAAGGCGCTCGGCCGGTCACGCTCGGCGGGGATCACACCATCGCGCTGCCGATACTGCGTGCGCTGCGCAAGAAGCACGGGACCCTGGCGTTGATTCACGTCGATGCCCACGCGGACATCAACGACAATATGTTCGGTGAGCGGATCGCGCACGGCACGATCTTTCGCCGCGCATTGGAGGAGGGCCTTGTGGACGGCAACCGGATGGTCCAGATCGGCCTCCGGGCCACGGGTTATAGCGCCGAGGACTTCGACTGGTCGCGTGATCGGGGGGTACGCGTGGTGCAGGCGGAGCAGTGCTGGTACACCTCTCTGGAACCCCTGATGGAAGAGGTGCGCGGGCGCATTGGCGAGGGCACGCCGACCTATCTGAGCTTCGATATAGACGGCCTGGATCCTTCCGTCGCTCCCGGAACCGGTACGCCCGAGCCGGCCGGGCTGACCGCGTCCCAGGGCCTGGAAATCATTCGAGGTGCGTATGGCACCAACCTGGTGGGCGCCGATCTGGTCGAGGTCTCACCGCCCTACGACTCGACCGGCAATACCTCCCTGCTCGCGGCGAATCTGATCTTTGAAATGCTGTGCAGTTTTCCCGGGTGCCTGCGTCGATAGGCCGAGGCCTTTAGTTTTTGACCATTGCTGTGGCTGACGACAACTTCAACAGTGCCGCCTACGGCGGACCGGGCTGGAGCCCCCGCACCGGCACCCACGAGGCCGAGATCGGGATCAAATGGGCCCAATGCGGGATCCGGGATGAGTGGAGTCCGCTTCGTTCCGTTTTGCTGCACAGGCCCGGCCGGGAAGTCTCTTCATCGCTGACCGATCCGGATGCCGTGCAAATGCTGGCCGCCCTGGATCTGGGGCGGGCGCAGTCGGAGCACGACCAGATGGCGCAAAATTACCGGGACAACGGCGTCGCGGTGTACACGCTGGATCCGCGGGGAGAAGTTTCACCAAACCAGATGTTTTGTGCCGACCTGTTCGCGATGACGCCACAGGGGGCGATTCTTGCACGACCCGCCTCCGAGGTGCGCGCCGGTGAGGAAATACAGGTGGCGCGCAGGCTTGCGGACCTGAGTGTCCCCATTCTCCGGACACTCACCGGCGGCGCCACATTCGAGGGTGCGGATCTGCTCTGGATCAACTCCGAAAGCGCTTTGCTTGGTCTGGGACTGAGAACGAACCGCGAGGCCGCCGATCAGATAAGCCGGCTCTTCGACGAGATCGGCGCTTCTTTGCTGACGGTCGATATGCCCTTTGGGACCATGCATTTGATGGGGATGCTGCGCATCGTCGACAAGGATCTCGCCATCGCGTGGCCAAGGCGGACACCCCATATCGTGGTTTCGATACTGCGGGATGCCGGGTTCGACGTTGTCTTTCTGAACGACACCGGAGAAGCGGAGGTCAATCGTTCGTTTAATTTCGTAACCCTGGGCCCGCGCCGGATACTGATGGTCGACGGTAATCCTGGAAGCCGCGACTTTTTTGAATCCCATGCAATCGAATGCCTTACCACACCCGCTTACGAATTAGGCAAGGCCGCCGGCGCAATCGGATGTCTCACGGGTATTCTGAGACGCAAGGTGGAGATCTAAATGAAAAATCCGGATTCCAATGAGGAAGATCATTCGCTACCCGATCCGCATCGATCAAATTCCAAATGCCCCCAGCGCGTGGTCCAGATTCGTTTCACATAGCAGTCCAGGCAAACCGCAACGGGATTCATCTCCGGGCTGATATTTGCCGGTCCTGACCAGGCAGGCTTGCAGCCCGGTTCGAAGCGCGCCTTCGCAGTCGGCGATGACGTCGTCTCCGATCATCAATGCCTCGGCCGGAGAACAGGGTACGCTGTTCAAAACGATGTCGAAGAATGTCTCGGAAGGTTTCCCGATAATGACGGATTCTTTTTGGGTGGCGTAGCTCAGAGCGTGAATGAAAGGGCCGGCGTCCAGAACCAGTTCACCATCTTTTCTGAAATATCGGTTGTCGCCTATGGCGATGAGTGATGCATCCTGCATCAGATATTGAAAAGCCTTGTTCAGGTGGGAGTAGTCGAACCGATCGCCGGCATCGGCCACAACCACCGCATCCGGCGATGTCGATTGGAACGGACGGAATAGTCCATCGAGGTTGGGGTGTACCAGCGAGTAACAGCTCAAACCGCGGTCGCCCAGATAGGCAACGACCGCGCCGGGTGCGGTGAAAAGCTGCTTCGGCCCGACGCTGAAACCCATGGTCTCAAGTTGTATGGCAACCTGCCGGGGAGATTGTCGAGATGTGTTGGTGACAAAGCGAACGGCAACCGGGCGCCTTTGCAGTCTCTGAACCGCTTCCAGCGCTCCGGCGATGGGTTTGCCGCTATCGTATAGAACACCGGCGATGTCGAGCAGCACAGCCTTGATCATTTGACCTATTTTATACTTTGCCGGTCTTGGCGACAGTGCGGCGCACACCCCACGACCCTCGACCGGCCGAGCCGAGCGTCAGGGCCAGTTCCGCCGCAGCAGGTCTCGGAGTTCGCCGAATTGCTCCTCGGTCATGTCCGTCGTTTGGGCGATGTCGGGAGGTTTTGGCCAGGCGTTGTCGGTAAAGGTCACGCCGGCGATCTCCCTGGGGCCGCTATAGCGGGGCAAGACATGAAAATGCACTTCCCGGTCCACCATCATCAGCGCGAGGTAGTTGATCTTCTCGTATTCAAAACTCCGGGCCAGTGCCTGTTCCAGTGTGCCGGTCACTTTCGGGAGTTCCGAATAGGCCGTCGCCGAGACCTGTGAAAAACTGGTTGCGGCTTCCTTGCAGGCAAGCACCAAACTGCCGGCGGTGACCTGTTGCGGCCGCAGCAATACCACCCAATTGTCACCCTGGTAAAGAAGGTTTTCGGGATATCCAAATTTTTTTATGGTTTCGTTCATGATTTATCTTATGGTTGCAATTAGCTTTCGTACATCGGGTATTGTATCAACGCGACGTGTCTGGTCGACCGGATAGGACTTAATTCCTCCCCCCGTCGTTTCGGTAGTTTATCCGACGATCAAATATGATAGGGTCGCTCCCTGACGCATGGTGGCCGCAGGTCATTGGCGAAACCGGGTATTTCACTAATAGAGGATCTCGAATGTTGAAACTTTTTTCAGGTATTACTGCTTTGTTTTTTTGCGTTTCACTGGCTTACGCTGACAATGGAATCATCAGCGTCAAGAGTTCACACGATGTAAAAACGACCACCGATCGCCTCGAGGCCACGCTCAACAGCAAGGGTATGACCGTGTTTGCGAGAATCGACCACGCCGCGGGTGCGATGAAGGCTGGGGCGAATCTGGCTCCCACCGAGCTGGTCATTTTCGGCAACCCCAAGGTTGGCACGCCGTTAATGATGTGTGACCGGGCCGTTGCTATAGACCTGCCCCAGAAGGCCCTGATATGGGAGGAGGACGGCGGGCAGGTATGGCTTTCATACAACGCTCCGGACTACCTGGCGCAAAGGCACGACCTGGCCGGCTGTGGAGAGGTGGTGGACAAGATTCGCAATGCCCTGGCCAACTTCGCCGAGGCTGCAACCCAGCCCTAGCCTGCATATTGCACCAGTCAGAGACGGGCTAGACCCATTTGAAAACGGCGAAACCGTACCCAATCGATATGGCAAGCGGCGCCCATAGCGGGGTGCCGAAGAATCCAAGCCAGGTCAAAAATATGAAAGCGCTACCCAGCAGGCTGATGAACAGGCGGTCGCCTCGCGTCGTATCCAACCCCAGTGCACCACGCCGGGGTGCTCCGCCGGGGGAATGGCTGTCCCAGATCACCATGCCGACGATGCATAAAAAAATAAAAATGAAGAAAACGGCGGTGGGCCAGGTCCAGGCCATCCAGGTCAGGTCCATCCTCGTTCCCCGTATCGCGCATTTGCGCTATGCGTTCTTTGCTTACACTCTTCCAAGCGCAAATCCTTTGGCAATGTAGTTGCGCACGAAATAGATTACGAAGGCGCCTGGAATGATGGTCAGGGCTCCCGCCGCGGCCAGCAGGCCGAGCTCGTATCCCGCGGTGCTGGCGGTGCGGGTCATCGTTGCCGCAATGGGTTTCGCGGCAACTGAAGTGAGCGTTTTGGCGAGGAGCAGTTCTACCCAGGAGTACATAAAACAGAAGAACGCGGCGACCCCTATGCCGGCGGCAATCGTGGGTATGAAAATCTTGACGAAGAAACGCCAGAACGAGTAACCGTCGAGGTACGCGGTTTCGTCCAGCTCCTTGGGTACGCCGGACATGAAGCCTTCCAGTATCCACACCGCAAGCGGTATGTTGAAAAGGCAGTGGGCAAGGGCAACTGCGATGTGGGTGTCGAACAGTCCTGTTGCCGAGTAGAGCTGGAAGAAGGGCAGCGCAAATACCGCGGGGGGCGCCATCCGATTGGTGAGCAGCCAGAAAAAGAGGTGCTTGTCGCCTAAAAAACGATACCGGGAAAACGCGTACGCGGCGGGCAGGGCCACCGTAACCGAAATCACGGTATTGATGACCACGTATGTGATCGAGTTCAGGTAGCCGTTGTACCAGGTCGGGTCGGTAAAGATCTTGATATAATTGTCCAGCGTGAAATTCATCGGCCAGAGTGAAAATGTCCCCAGTATTTCATTTGTCGTTTTGAACGACATGTTCAGCAGCCAGTAGATTGGCAGCATGAGGAAGAGGATATAGAGGAGGGTGACGAGCAGCTTTGCGTTTTTCACTATTTCGCCTCGCCGCGCATCATCAGGGTGTAAAAGATCCAGCAAACCAGCAATACGATCAGGAAGTAGATCAGCGACATCGCCGCCGCCGGTCCCAGGTCGAACTGGCCCAGGGCGATCTTGACCAGATCAATGGAAAGAAAAGTCGTCGTGTTTCCCGGCCCGCCCCCGGTCAGCACGAAGGGTTCCGTGTAAATCATAAAGCTGTCCATGAATCTCAGTAAAATCGCGATGGTCAGGACGCGCTTCATTTTGGGTAACTGTATGTGGCGGAATACCGCCCAGGCGCTGGCACCGTCGATCTTCGCCGCCTGATAGTATGCCTCGGGTATGGAACACAGCCCGGCGTAGGCAAGCAGGACCACCAGGGACGTCCAGTGCCATACATCCATGACTACGGTGGTCGCCCACGCGGCGACGGGGCCCTGGGTAAAGTTGTATTGGATTCCCAGGCCATTGATCATGCGTCCCAGCAGGCCGGTGTCAGGCAGAGCGAATATATTCCACATTGCGCCAACGACATTCCATGGGATCAGCAGCGGAAGCGCCATCAATACAAGGCAAACCGAGACCCACGGACCCTTGCGCGGCATCGACAGTGCGACCAGGATGCCCAATGGAATCTCGATCAGCAGAATCATTCCGGTGAAAGCGAACTGCCGCAGAAAGGATTCATGGAAACGGTCCGATCTCAATACCTGTTCGAACCATTTCATCCCTTCCCAGAAAAAAACGTTGTCTCCGAACGTTTCCTGGACGGAATAGTTGACCACGGTCATCAGAGGTATGAGCGCGTTGAACGCTACCAGCACGACCATCGGGATGACGAATAGCCAGGCTTTTGAATTAGCGGTCTTGTTCATATGCCGTGCTCAACTCACGGCCCAACCATCGGCGTAGAGCCACGTGTGTTTTGGATCGAATGCGATGCGGGGGTTCTCCGCGGGTATGGGTGTGCCCTCAGCCAGGATCATCTTGATCGTGTTTTCAGCTCTGCGCGTTTCCACCAGCTGGTAACGGCCCAGGTCGTCGACCTTGACGATTTCCACGTCGAAACCACTGTTATCGAAGCGGATGAATTCCGGTCGAATACCCAATTCCATTCTGCGTCCGTTCGTTTTCAATTTGTGCGCATTTGTCGTTTGCACAGGTATGCCGGAAAACAACGTCGCCCCGTCAGCGGCGCTGCAGGGAAGCAGGTTCATGCCCGGTGAGCCAATGAAGTGTCCGACAAAGGTATGTTGCGGCTGTTCAAACAATTCAACGGGCGTACCGACCTGCACGACGGTGCCTTCATAAATTACCACGACCTGATCGGCAAAGGTGAGCGCTTCGGTCTGGTCATGCGTAACGTAAATCATGGTCACGCCCACCCGCTGGTGCAGTTCCTTGAGTTTGGATCGCAACTGCCATTTCAAATGGGGATCGATTACCGTCAATGGCTCATCGAACATGATGATGTTGACATCTTCCCTGACGAGACCGCGCCCCAGGGAGATTTTCTGCTTGCCATCGGCGGTGAGGCCGTAAGCCTTCTGCGAGAGCATGCTTTCAAGATCCAGCATCCGGCTGATTTCGCCGACACGGGCCGAGACCCTGGCGCTGTCCATGCCCCGGTTGCGAAGGGGAAAAGCAAGATTGTCATAGACGGTCATGGTGTCGTACACCACCGGAAACTGAAATACCTGGGCAATGTGGCGTTCGCCGGTGGGCGTATCGGTGACGTCCCGGTCATCGAACAGGACCCGGCCCTCGGTGGGCGTAATCAATCCGGAGATGATGTTCAGCAGCGTCGTCTTGCCGCATCCGGAGGGTCCAAGCAGCGCGTAGGCTGTGCCGTCTTGCCATACCGCATTCAACTCCTTGAGCGCCCAATCCTCCTCTTTGCGGTGATCCCGTGAATAGCTGTGCCTGACTTGCCGCAGTTTGATCTCAGCCATCGGCAGCCCCCGGGTGCGCTATCAGTTCCCCGTCAGGGTTAAAGTAAAAACAGCGCGAAACGTCAAGGTACAACCGGGCGGATTCTCCCACCTTGTACGGGTGGATACCGCGACACTCGGAAATCCAGCTGTTGTCTTCGATGTGGAAGTGAATGATGCTCTCCGAGCCGCTGATCTCCGCGATCTGAACGATCCCGTTGATGCTTACCGCTCCCGCTCCGTGAGATTCTACGCTAATATGGTGAGGGCGAATCCCGATCGTGTAGGGCCCGTTTTTCAGCTGCCGCAGAGCAGCCGGTGCCGGCCAAGTCGCGGAATCCGTTAAACGAAACGTGCTGCCCTCTTTTTGAATCGTCGCGGTATTGATCGGGGGAGCGGAAAACACCCTGGCGCTCAGCAGGTTGTTCGGTTTTCGGTAGATCATCGGGGTTGGACCGTACTGCGTGACCCGGCCTTGGTGAAGAGTCGCGGTGTACCCACCCAGCATCAGCGCCTCCAGAGGCTCGCTGGTCGCGTAGACTACGGTCGCCCCAGTGTCCATGAACAACCTCGGCAGCTCGTCGCGAAGCTCCTCGCGCAGTTTGTAGTCGAGATTCGCCAGCGGCTCGTCCAGAAGTACCAAGGGCGCGTTCTTGACCAGCGCCCTCGCCAGTGCGGTGCGCTGCTGCTGGCCACCGGATAGTTCGCTCGGGAGCCGTTCGAGCAGGGGCGTAAGTTTGAGTAATTTGGAGATTTTTTCCACCCGTTGCCTTATCCGGCCTTTGGATTCGCCGGCGACGCGCAGGGGCGACGCGATATTGTCGAACACGGTGAAGTTCGGGTAGTTGATAAACTGCTGATACACCATTGAGACACCGCGCCGCTGAACGGGGACCCCGGTTACGTCTTTTCCATCGAACCAGACCTCTCCGGTGGACGGTCGTTCGAGGCCGGCCATCAATCGCAGCAGCGTGGTCTTACCAGACAGCGTCGTACCCAGCAGGACATTGAACCCGCCTTTATCGAAGGACAGATTCGTTTCGTAAACATGGGTTTCCGCCCCGACCTGCTTGGTTACATTTTTTAGCTCGATTGCCAATGGTTCGATCCGGCGATCTCGGCGGTTTGATATGACTTGTGGAATTGGTCGGCCGCGTTTTTCCCGGTGCTGCAGGCCTGTGCGAGACTCCACGGTCGCCGTGCGGGAGGACTGACTTCCCGCACGGCGCGTGGACTAACCGGCCAGGGTTCAGGTGCTAGTTTTCCTGCCAGCGCTTGACCAGCTCATCGTAGACGATGGTTTCGCCCTGGGGTTTTTCCTCAACCTTTGCCTTGGGTGAACCTGGTTTGTCCAGCCATACCTGTGGATCCTGTTCGTCGTTCAGGCGTGGGCCGCAGTCGCCGTATGTGCCGGCTTTTTCGTCTGCAGCCTGCATGCGTGCCATGACCTGATCCATTTCCGATGCCAGACGATCCATGGCCTGCTGCGGCGTAAAGGCGCCGGAGTTGACATCGCCGATCTGCTGCCACCAGATCTGGGCGAGCTTGGGGTAGTCCGGTACGTTGACGCCGGTCGGCGACCACAGCACACGGTCAGGTGACCTGTAGAATTCCACCAGCCCGCCAAGCTTGGGTGCACGATCCGTGAATGACTGATGGCGAATGGTGCTGTCTCGCACGAACGTCAGCCCAACCTGGCTTTTTTTGACATCGACCGTTTTGGATACGGTGAACTGCGCATAAAGCCAGGCAGCCTTGCGGCGGTCGACGGGTGTGGAATTGAACAGGGTCCAGGAACCGGCGTCCTGGTAGCCCAGCTTCTGGCCATCCTCCCAATACGGTCCGTGCGGTGACGGCGCCATGCGCCACAGTGGATTGCCGTTGTCGTCGACCGTGTTGTTGCCATCGCTCTTCGGCGCGACCATCGATGCGGTAAACGCGGTGTACCAGAAAATCTGCTGCGCAACGTTACCCTGGGACAGCGCCGGTAACGATTGGTAGAAATCGTAGCTGGCCGCACCAGGCGGTGCGTATTTGCGCAGCCACTCGTCCCACTTGCGGATTGCGTACACCGCCGCCGGCCCGTTGGCCGCGCCACCGCGAGAGACCGACGCGCCGGCCGGGTTGCAGGTGCCGTCCTCCATGCGGATGCCCCATTCATCCACGGGAATACCGTTGGGCAGGCCTTTACTTCCGGCGCCGGCCATGGACAGCCAGGCGTCCGTCATCCGCCATCCGAGGTCCGGGGCGCGCTTGCCATAGTCCATGTGGCCGTATACACGCACGCCGTCGATTTCCTTGACGTGTTCGGTGAAGAACTCTGCAATGTCCTCGTAAGCCGACCAGTTTACCGGGACACCCAGGTCGTAGCCGTACATCTCCTTGAACTTTGCCTGCAGCTCCGGCCGGTCGAACCAGTCCTTGCGGAACCAGTAGAGATTTGCAAACTGCTGGTCGGGCAATTGATAGAGTTTGCCGTCCGGGCCAGTGGTAAAGGACTTGCCAATGAAGTCGTCCACGTCGAGCATTGGATTGGTCACTTCTTTTCCGTCGCCGTTCATCCAGTCGGTCAGATTGACCGCCAGTTGCAGTCGCGAGTGTGTACCAATCAGATCCGAATCATTGATGTACGCATCATAAAGATTTCGCTTGGTCTGCATCTGCGTCTGTACAGCCTGAACGACTTCTCCCTCGCCGAGCAGCTGGTGATTGACCTTGATGCCGGTGATTTCTTCGAACGCCTTCGTAAGCGTCTTGGATTCGTATTCATGTGTCGGAATGGTTTCCGATAGCACGTTGATCTCCATTCCCTTGAACGGTTCAGCCGCCTTGATGAACCAGTCCATTTCTTTCGTCTGCTCTTCCTTGGAGAGCGTGGAGGGCTGAAATTCGTCGTTGATCCATTTTTCAGCTTCCGCCATTCCCGCGTGCGCGCCGGCGTGTACACACGCCAGGGCGATCGCGGACACTGCCGCAATATTTCGTATCATTTTTTCCTCCAATGGCTGTTGTGGCTGCGATCCACGGCCGGATCGGACCGCACCAGATCGTACCAAGCGCAATACCGCGTTACAATATGCCGCTTCCGGAACGCCTTCCGTCGTACCGTACGTCGTCGCAGTGACATCAATGCCGCGGCATTTCCGCACGATTTCCGGTTTGTAATCGGGTCGATGTGGCGGTCGCGGGCTAAACGACGAGATGACCTCGGAGTATTCGTCGCTTGGTGAACAGGAGTGCCGAGATGAGCAAATCGATATTTCACATGATTGAAAGGGCGCCTGCGCCGGTTGCGCCTTTTTCTCATGCGGTGGAAGTGGATGGCTGGGTCTTTCTAACCGGTCAGATGCCGACGCGACCGCAAAATGAGCACGAACCGCTGGCCGAGGGCATCGAAGCGCAAACACGCCGCGTCATGGACAACTTGATCATCGTCCTCGAGGGCGTGGACCTGGGCCTGGAGCACGTCGTCAGCGCGCGCGTATTCCTGACGCATTTCGAACGGGACTACGCGATGATGAACGAAACGTATCGTTCCTACTTTCCCCGGAACATGCTGCCGGCCAGGACCTGTGTGGGCGTTACGGCCCTCGCGGTCAATGCGCTGGTCGAGATCGACATGATCGCGAGACGGAGCGCTCAGCCGTTATGACATGGAAGACCATGCCGGATGCCGCTCACGCAGCTGCTTGATCATATCTCGATCGGCATGGCGCACCGCAGACTGGACTGATACGCAACCCGGATTTATACTGCGCCATCAGACGAGTCCGAATCGGGGGATTATCATGGGTATCAAAAAGCGACAATCGGCTGCTGATCCGCTTTCGGCACCGGATCCGAGAAGACGGCTGCTGCGGGCGCTCTTCGGGGCGGGCGTCGTAACCGTAGCGCTGCCGGGAGAATGGATCCGGCCCGTGGTTAAGCAGGTGGTGCTTCCGGCGCATGCGGGTATTTCGCCCGAAGACGATACATCAGAAGACGCCACCGCCGGGCCATAGTTGGGAAGATTCGTGCATCAGGCAGTCAAACCGGTCTGCCTGACGCCCAGCAGCGCGTGCAACGCATGCTGGGTGAAGTCGATGCGAAGAGTTGGTTCGTCTGGATAGTGCTGGAAACCTCCGGCCGCCAGGTCGTCCAACTCCGATCCGGACAGAAAATCCAGCGCGGCGGCGTTTCCGACCTGCAGACACAACATGCCGTGCACGTCGCTTATGATCAGGTTCCGATAAATCTCCGCTCTTGCAAGGTCCCGCTTCCCGGCGATGGAGTAGGCGGCAATGAGGCCTTCCAGTATCGCTCCCTGATTTTTGTTCGATGATGGTCTGCGGGCTCTCAGGTCGGCCAGGTAGAACAGGGGTTCGACGTACTGTTCGGTGTCCGGCCAGCCGCTGTCGATCAGTTCACTGAACGCCATAATGCCCCACTGGTAGTAGCCGCGAGCAATCGATTTTTTTTCCCCGGCTTTGTTCAGCGCCAAGAGTATATTGCGACGGTAGCCTGTCGCGGCGGCCGTCATTACCCGGCCTTTGATGTGGCCGTAATCCAGGTATTTCGCAGCCTTGACCAGCGCCAGCAGCGCCTCGCCGTCGTAAAACGCGGACGGCTCTCCATAGGCCGTGCCAACCAGGTGATCGTATTTACTGTGCCACAGGCCGCGATCGTTCTGACCGTCCAGAAGGAACTGCATAAATTCGTCCAACAGCGCCCGGCAACGTTGATCGGAAATATTCTCCATGGCGGCGGATGATATCAGCAACTCGATCAAAGACAGGGCGACGAGGGCAATGGTCCCCATAAAGCCCTCGGAAGATTCGGGGTACCTGACGAACCGCCCGCCGGACGGCGTTAGCGCGGAATGTTTCTCAAAAAACTCGAGACCTCTAGCGCAAGCGGCCAGCAATTTGGGATCGTTATCGTGCCGATGGGCCAGGGCCAGACCCCACAGCGCACCCGCCTGACGCACAGGATTGTCTTTCGAAGCGTACGTCTTGTCTTTCCAATTGTACTCGTAGTGGAATGCGCCGTCTGCTCGCTGGCTGCGCAGAAGAAATCGCACGCCCCCGTCGATAGCTGCGCGTACCTCTTTAGCGGTGGGTGGCGCAGGGAGCGTTGGAGTCTTGGCCATGATTAGTGCAAACTTGTCGTGCAGTATCCAATTCGGGCGTTCTAATAAGAATGGGCAAGAATACATGAAAATCAACGGTTCTTGTTGTGCGCCGTCGCCGGGTATTGTGCTGAGTAATGCGGGCTAGGCAGGGGGGCGCATTCGGGTGTCCGATTTGCCGGAGACCGCGGGGCCGCAACGGCGGGCCTAAGCAGCTACCCGCAGGAAGTAACGCACCAGATGGTGCTGAACTTTCTGCGTGGTGGGGCGGGAATCAATGTATTTTGCAAAGCCAACCACATTGATCTCAAAATCGTCGATGCCGGCGTGAATTTCAATTTTCCGAAGAACAGTGAATTAATCGACGCCAAGATCGCCGGTTCGACCGCAGACATATTCGATATTGACGTTGCCTGCGGCGACGTCTTCCAGTTGAGGATACCCCCGGTGCGGGAAAATCCACCAATCATGAAATTGTAAATTTCACCGCGAGCCCGGCCGTCGCGTCGGGGCGTGCGTAGCGGCGGATAGACTTCGAGCTATGGCCAGGCGCGTTTGACGCTCGTCCGCAGTCAGCCTGCCGCCTTGCGCATCTCCGCGACGTCTTCCTCCGCGGCTTTTCGCAGCAGCAGGGTATCCGCACCCGAGATGACGAGACCATGGCCGTTGCCGAACAGCCGCTTTGCATCCCATCCCGGAAACGGAATGGTGCCGAGCCATTTGCCTGCCGCCAGCGTAACATTTTCTACGGTTTCGAATGCCTCGATGAACTCGGGGCTGTCGAATGTTCCCAGCGCGCCGAGAGACGCAGAGAGATCTGCGGGGCCGATAAAAATCATGTCGAGCTCGTCCACACGCGCAATGTCATCGATCTGTTCGACGGCGCTGGCGGATTCGACCTGACCGATGATGAGAAAATCATCACGCATCCAGTCCAGATAGCCGGAAACATTCTTGCCATAGTCGGTGGCCCGGATGATGCCCGGAGCGGCTCCCCTGCATCCCTTAGGACCGTACCGGCACGCTGCGACGGCTGCTTCCGCTTCCGCGCAGGTGCTGAGATTCGGCACCATGATACCGGCTGGTCCGATATCCAGGACGCGCTTGATTACCGCCGGATTAGCCGACGTGGCGCGGATCAACGGGGGACAGCCGTGGTTCTGGACCGCTCGCATCATCGACGTAGCTTCAAGGTACGCGCCGGAGCCGTGTTCGAGGTCGATCATGGCCGTGTCGTAACCGCTCATTGCCATGATTTCCGCGCAGATGGGGCTGAAGGTTTCTATCCAGCATCCGTTGAGCCGGGCGCCTGAACGAAGCTGTTTCTTGACGGATGTATATTTCATATTTTTTCGTATTGCGGCGTCGCCACTGCGGGAGTTGGTTGCGGCAAATGCCGATCGACTGGAGTCAATCGCACTTTAACATCATTCGACTTCACCGACCGTCAACCTATCAGTTCATAGGCACCGTCGAGGCTGATCTTTTCGGTCGATACCTCACCGTGATCGATCAGGAATATGAGTGTGGAAAGCACCGATCGGGCCGCGGCTGGGTGCATATGGCCGGGCAGCCTGGTGTATATCTCCGGCACCATATCGTCGATAAACGGGATCCGTTTTTGCAGACAGGATCGTACCTGGCGAATGCGCTCCTGCCGGTGGGCAATATAGGATTCCACAAAGGGTTTGGGGTGCTCGATGGGCGGGCCGTGGCAGGGCCATAAAATTCTGTCGTCCCGAACGAGCAACAGTTCTAGGCTGTCGAGATACACCGCGAGGCTGCCGTCCGGTGGTGAGATGATGCTGGTCGACCAGGCCATGACGTGATCTCCGCAGAGCAGGGCCTTTTCCTCCCGCAGCTGATAGCAGATGTGATTCGACGTGTGGCCGGGAGTGTGCACGCACTCGATCGACCAGTCCTTCCCTTTGATGACTTCTCCCGTTCGCACCTGAATATCGGGAATGAAATCCATGTCCGCGCCTTCTTCCACCATTTCGTCGCGGAGGATCCAGCCCCGACCGTGAGGGCCATAGCCGTAGACCGTCGCGTCGGTCAGGCGTTTTAGGAGACGGCACCCCGGTGAATGGTCTTTATGCGTGTGGGTTGCGAGAATGTGCGTCACCCGTTCTCCCGGCAGCGCCGCCATGAGCGCACCGATGTGGCCGGGGTCGTTTGGCCCCGGATCGATGACGGCCACCTCACCTTTGCCGACCACGTAGGTTCCGGTACCGTGGAACGTAAAAGGGCCCGGATTTGGGGCAACGATCCGCCGGAGCATGGGCGACACCCGCTCCAGGACGCCATAATCGCAACTGAATTCTTTGTTAAACTTGATCGCTGTCAAACAATCATCCTGCCTTCGATACCGCCTCGGTAATGTTAACGCACCCACTGACTGCTGTGCCCGTGATAACAATCAGCACCTCCGGTTCGATATTGGAAACTCTGATCCGCATATGGTCAAAGACTTCTCGCTGACCGGCCTCACCGCCGGGTTCGTTGCCGTATTGGTTGGTTTCACCAGTTCCGCCGTCATCGTATTCCATGCCGCGGCGAGTGCCGGGGCCACGGCAGCGGAAGCGAGTTCCTGGCTGGGCGCGCTGGGAATCGGCATGGGCGTTACCACCATCGCGTTGTCACTGTACTACCGGATACCCGTGCTGACCGCATGGTCCACCCCTGGCGCTGCGCTGCTTGTCACCAGCCTGTCCGGGGTGCCCATGGATGAGGCCGTCGGTGCTTTCGTCTTTTCTGCCATGCTGATTACGTTATCCGGTGTTACCGGCTGGTTCGAGCGCATCATGAACCGGATCCCGATGTCCATTGCTTCGGCAATGCTTGCCGGCGTCCTTCTGCGCTTCGGCATGGATGTCTTCGTGTCCATGAAAGAAGAGTTCGTACTGGTGTTCTCGATGTTCGTCACCTACCTGGTCTGCAAGCGTTTGGCGCCACGATACGCCATAGTGATCGTTCTGCTGTTGGGCGTTGTGTTGGCGCAGGTACGGGGCCTGCTGCGGATTGAATCTTTCGAAATTGGTGTGACGCAACTGGTCTTTACGGCGCCTGCCTTTTCTGTCGGCACTATGATCGGCGTGGGCATTCCGCTGTTTGTCGTGACCATGGCGTCACAGAATATACCGGGCATCGCGGTGATGAAGGCTTCCGGGTATGACCCGCCGGTGTCGGCCTCTACCGGCTGGACCGGTGCCGCCACCCTGATTGTTGCGCCCTTCGGCGGATTCGCGCTCAACCTCGCGGCCATCACCGCGGCCATCTGCATGGGCCGGGAGGCGCACGATGATCCGGACAAACGCTATATGGCCGCGGTATCGGCCGGTGTGTTCTATCTGCTGATCGGTGCGTTCTCGGCCACGGTCGTGTCGGTGTTCGCCGCATTCCCGCGGGAACTCGTTCTCGCCGTGGCCGGGCTGGCGTTGCTTTCGACCATCGCCGGCAGCCTGTCTACCGCGATGGAAAACGTGCAGCAAAGAGAGCCCGCGCTGCTGACATTTCTGGTGACGGCATCGGGAGTGTCTCTAGTCGGCATCGGCTCGGCGTTCTGGGGGCTGATCGCCGGCGCGCTCGCGCTGCTCGCCTTCCGAGGCAAAGTCCGGCGGTAACACGGCAAGCGCTGGGTGATCAGGAGGGATTGGCTCGTCTCGGCGCCGCTTCTAGACGGTATGGATTCAAAACGCGATGGCAATCTGGGCGCCGAGTGTAGTGACGTTTCTGAACAGATTGTCCTCATCGTCCGTTGCCAGTCCGCGTTTGAAATCCCCCTGCAGCAGTTCCAGCGTCATGGTGGCCCGGGGATGAAGAACAATAGTCGTTGCCACGCCCCACTGGATGTGCGGGAAGCCTTCGATCTGGCGGCTGCCTTCCAGCCTGAAATCGAGTTCGGCTTTGGGGTGAATGAACAGCGCCAATTCGACATTCCAGGCCAGCGGCTGATCGCGATCGCCCTCCAGTTCCTCGAACGAGCGCTCCGCGCCCACCACCTCGAACGTGGTTTCCAAACTTTCGCCGATCCATATGGCGAACGCGCTCAAGCCGGAGACTTTCTTCACGAATCGATTGCCGGCATCTTCCAGCAATCTGCCATCAGCGTCACCCAGGTCGCTAAGATAACTGATTCCCAGGGCGAGGCGTTCATGTACGACTCCATTGAGAGCGAATGCCCAGTCTAAACCGTTGTCACTTTTATCAATGCGTCTAGCCACGCCTTCGTATACCGAAGCGGAGAACTCGATCCGGTCCTCATAGTCCCAGGTCAACGTCGCCGCGGTTTCCTGGGTTTCCCCCAGTTCCAGTATCGGGCCGGTAATAAAGTTGCTGAAGTATTGCCCGAAAGGCAGGTACTGTTTGCCATAGGATAGCTCCCAGTCGCCGACGTCCGCTGAAATGGTAGCTTCCTCCAGGAATACTTCGTTCGGTTGACTGTCGTATTCCACGATAAGCTCACCCTGAAGCCAATCCAGCGGTTCAGCTACGAACCCGAGCTGGATGTTCGCTACCGTTTCCGACTCCTTGAACCCTTCAACCCTGCCTTCCACGGCGTGGTTTTCTCCGATGGTTTCCAATTCCGCCAGACCGGAAAACCGCAACCAGGGCGTCAACTGCCGGTGAAGGCCGGCTTCCCGCCGCTCGGAGCGTGTTCGGTATAGCCTGACCTGTCTCTCCGCGGGTTCCTCTTCGACTGTCGTTTCTTCGTTGTTCGTTTCGTCACCGGCGACCGCAGGAAGTGCGACCAATGCCGTGCACACCAGTGGCCATACGGCGACGAGTCGGGATAGCTTGAAACAAACCATGAGGAACTTGCCGAGTGGCAAAAAATTTAACTCGACAGGAAATGTTCTGTCGTGTTGCTGCATAAAGTTCCCGGTGTTTGCCATTTTTATCGCGTCATCTTATACATTCCTGGCAATCTCTGCGATAGATTGGGGACAGCACGATCATATCCGAGCCCTCCGAGACCAGCATGCACGACAGAATGCAAAAGTTCGGTTACCAATAATAACGCGCTGACTGCGGTATTAAGGTAGTGTTCATTCCGGATTTGATACAATGGACATTACTTTCAACCACGGCCCGGTCGTCGTCCGCCATAAACCATGAAGGTCCTGGTCATAGAAGATTCGCAACGATTGAGAAAGGCTCTCAAAGAGGGATTGTCTCGGTCCGGTTTCGTAGTGGATCTGGCGAAAGACGGGGAGGAGGGTCTGCGGTACGTACATGCAAATGAATACGATGTCGTTGTTTTGGACATATTGATGCCTAAATTGGACGGCCTGATGCTGCTCAAGCGCATCAGACAGGAGGGCAATGAAGTCAGCGTTCTGATCCTTTCGGCCAAGGAATTCGTGGAAGATCGGGTCAAAGGCCTGGAAGCCGGGGCGGACGACTATCTGGTGAAGCCGTTTTCATTTGATGAACTGCTGGCGCGGTTGAGATCTCTGGCAAGGAGGCGCTCTGACCAAAAGTCTCCGGTTGTCGATGCCGGAATGATTACACTGGATACGGTCGGTCGCAGGGTTACCGCATACGGAACAGAAGTGGAACTTACGCGTGCGGAGTACAATATCCTGGAGCAGCTCATGCTGGGTCGAGGCAGGGTTCTGTCGAAGGCGCACCTGCTGGACCGGATCCATGATAGTGATTCCGATACGAGCGATAACCTCATCGAAGTGTTGGTTAGCGGTCTACGAAAAAAATTTCGCCGTGCCGGCGTGGATGATTTTCTGAAGACAAGGCGCGGTTTTGGATACTACATCGATGCGGATTTCCCCGGCTCTGCAGCGAACGGCTCACAGTCGTAAGCATTAGCCGATATCAACTCAAGGTTGTCTTATTACGGCATAGATAATTCCGGAAATTTCAGCGTAACTTAAGGTAATTTGCGTAGACTGCTACCCTTGCTACACGTATCGGGTGCAACCTCATGAAAATACTGGTGGTGGAAGATTCCGTGCGTCTGCGGCGTGCTCTGGGGGAAGGATTTCGGCGATCCGGGTTTGTGTTTGACATGGCCGAGGATGGAGAACAGGGTTCGAGCTATGCCTATGCGTTCGAATACGACGTGATCATACTCGATATCATGTTGCCGAAACTTGATGGCTTGTCGCTGTTAAAAAGGTTGCGGGAAGATCAAAACCGCGCCCAAGTGCTGATTCTGTCGGCAAAAGACGGGGTGGGTGACCGTGTTCGCGGTCTTGAACTCGGGGCCGACGACTACCTTGTCAAACCGTTTGCCTTCGAAGAGCTGGTGGCACGCATTAAAACACTTGTTCGCCGCCGCTATGCACTGAAGAAGAGTGAAATCGATCTCGGTCAGTTGACCATTGACACCGCTCGACGTCAGGCCGTCTGGGGCGGTGAAGAGGTGCCGCTGACTCCCGCGGAATACAATCTACTGGAACATCTGGTGTTGAGGAGGGGCAGAATCGTGCCCAAATCACAACTGCGGGACTGGCTGTCCGATTCATGCTCGGAGGCGGCCAGCAACGTCATTGAGGTTCTCGTCAGTAACATCCGAAAGAAGGTTGGCAGCACAGGGCGAAACAGCGTCATCCGGACAAAGCGAGGCTTCGGTTATTACGTGGAGTAGATGGTGCGTCTCATGAACTCCATTCAGGGCAGGCTGACCGTGTATATCATTGCCGGTACGGCGATGGTCCTGTTCGTGGTTGGCATCATCATCGACGCACAATTGAGTCGTCAGCTCGAAGCAGAGTTCAATCGCAGCTTGCTGGCAAAGGCGATGACCATGGTCACGCTGACCGAACAGGATCATGGCGTGGTTGAATTCGATCTGGTAGAAGACCTTGCACCGGAATTCAAACCCGGCGACCGCGCCGAGTACCTGCAGCTGCGATTCCAGGATGGAACAGTGCTCCAGAAATCGAGTTCTCTGGGCAATAACGCGCTACGCCATTCCGGTACCGAGTTGAACCAGCCACGATTCGAGGACCTGACCTTGCCGGACGGCCGGCCGGGTCGGTTGGTGGTATTCAAGTTTATTCCAATCGATGATTCCGGCAGCGAGGACGAAGAAAGTGAAGGACCGGAGCAAACCCGAAGTGGTTCTGGTGACGATGACAACGACAGCAGCGAGGAACCAGGCGGCCAGGGCGGCGACGATGACCGCGAAAGCAGCGACGAACCAGGCAGCCAGGGCAGCGACGATGACGCAGAGAGTGGGGTGGATGGAGTCGAAGATGAAAGCGTTGCCGCCGCGGACGATCCGGAAGATTCACGATCCTTGCTGATCGGTGATCCGAGCGGCGGGATCGGCGCCGCGGATCCCCGCTCCGACCTACTGATCGATCTGGCCCTGGCGCAAGGCAAGGAACCCCTGGCGGGTCTTCTGGCGACCATGAGGGGGACCCTGCTGCTGTCATTTATTCTCCTCATGGCGCTTCTCGCAGGGCTCGCCAGAATCTCGATAAACATCGGATTGAAACCGCTGAGGCAGATGGCCCGCGAGGTTGGGAGCATCGGAGCGAGCAACCTCGATCTTAGGCTGACGCCCGCTTCCCAAAGCCAGGAACTGAATCCGATTACAGATCGTCTCAATGATCTGCTGGAACGATTAGAGGATGCTTTCGATAGGGAGAAGCGATTTTCCGGTAACGTCGCCCACGAATTGCGTACGCCGATTGCTGAACTGCGCACACTTGCGGAAGTGGGCAAGGAATGGCCCTCCGAGCGCGATATGGTGGAGGGTTTTTTCAGCGACCTTATCGAACTCGCGGATGATATGGAAAGAACGGTTGTCAATCTGCTCATGCTGGCGCGCCTGGATGCGGGGACGCAGGAAGTGGTTCACGAATCGTTCAATCTGTGCGACCTGGTCAACGACATCTGCAAGAAATTCGGGCAGAACTCAAGCGAAAGGAAGATCTCGTTGGACAACAGAATCACAGAGGTTCTGTACGTGACGACGGACAAGGATAAATTGAAGTTGATCCTCAGTAACCTTATCTTCAACGCGGTCTCCTACAGTCCATCGGATTCGAGTGTCGTCATAGAAGCGCTGCGGGAAGGCGAGGACGTGGAGTTGATCGTTTCGAACGAAACGGTCGATCTCTGCGAGCACGATGTGCAAATGATGTTCGAGCGATTTTGGCGTAAAGACCAGGTGCGCAGCGAAGACAACCATGCGGGTCTGGGGTTGTCGCTGGTGAAAGCGCTTGCGGATCTGCTGAAAATCAGGATCAGCCCCAGACTCGATACCGGTTCCCGGCTTACACTATCGTTGTCGGGGCTGGAGATTTCGGTATAGTGGCTCGTGGCGGCGCCTAAAATACAGTTGCGAAAAAATTGATTGTGGTTTACCCACTCATACCGTGCTGCCATGGGCTAGCCTGACAGCGCCGGCCCGCATATTGCGCCGGTTTCCCGGCGTTGACTGGTCCATCTTTGTGTGAGCTCGGTCTTCACCCCGGGCTACAGGGCACTTTACACATTGTCTGATGCTGTTTTTGTTGTGGAGTACTAGAAATGATTACGGTTGATCGTATTACGCCTACGATAGGTGCAGAAATATCCGGCATCGATTTCTCGCGGCCAATTTCCCTCGATGTGCATGACCAGATCTATCAGGCACTTCTCGAGAGCCTGGTGATTTTTGTGAGGGCTGCCAAAATTAGCCCAGATGCCCACCTTGCCTTTGCCAGGAAATTTGGTGACCTTGATGACCCGCACCCGCATTATCCTCACGTCGAAGGTTTCGAGAATATACTGTTGTTAGACAATAGCCAGGAATTACCGCCCGACACCAACAGTTGGCACACCGATTTGACTTTCAAGTATGAGCAACCGTTCGCTTCTATCTTGGTGGCGCGGGATATCCCATCAGCGGGAGGCGATACGCTGTGGTCGAGTTGTTACGCTGCATATGATCGGTTGCCGGATGGCATGAAGAGCGATCTGGAAGGCCTGAAAGCCATTCACGACCTGGGTGATTTTCGAAACAGTTTTTCCGAAACGAAAGATGGAAAATCCGGCGTCGAAAGGTTGAACGAAGGCATACGGCAATTTGGACACAATATTCGCCCGCTGGTCGGCGAACATCCGGTAACCGGCCGGAAATATCTTAATTTCAACGAAGCGTTTGTGACGCATATTGTTGGCATGACCACTAATGAGGCCAACGCCTTGAAGACCTATCTCGCTAACCACATGAACAGGCCGGAGGACCAGATGCGCTGGCTCTGGTCAAACGGGGACCTCGCCATGTGGGATAACAGAGTGACAATGCACTATGCGGTTGCCGACTACCTGCCACAACGCCGCAGCATGAACAGAATCACGGTAGTTCGTGATCGTAGAGAGAGGGCTTCGAGTCAAGCCTCGTAATACGGTTTTCGATCTGTCTGGCGATCGATCGAAACAAGGTTAGTTCCTGGAAGTCGTCACGGCGTTTCCGGAATGGAGTGCGCGCGCGGCGGCCCGTACGGCAGGATGCGCGTCTTCGAGCGCTTTTGCAGCAAGCTGCACGGCCTCGTTGCTCCCGATCTCGCTCAATGCGTATATCGCCGCTTCCCGTACCTCGGCATGGCGGTCCTGGAGCCCGATACTCAGGGCGCCGATTGCGTCTTTTTCGTCAAAGTTGGACAGCGACTCCACTGCGGCGATTCGAACACCTGTGTCGTCGTCTTCAAGAGCGTTTGCAATCAGGCCAATCGCAGCGTCGCCGCCCATCTCGCCCAGGGCGGTCAGCACGTCTGCACGCAACGACGGATTCGGATCGTTCAATGCGGCACGGAGGAGTTGTACAGAATCCCCGATATCTGTATCGACTAATGCCTGGATTGCCGCATCTCGAACCGAGTCGTTCGGGTCCGCCAGCGCGTTATGGAGCGACTGAGTGAGCATTGCTTCATCGGTTTGGCTCAGGGCATGGACCGCTTCTTCTCGGACATGGGCATCGCTGTCCCACAGCGCGGTGATCAGCATCGAAGAAGCGCCATCGCTTTCCAGGTCCGCCAGTAGGGTTACCGCCTTTTTCCGAATCACGGGATCCGCATCCGCCAGCGCCTCATTCAAATAGGCCAGGGCTTCATGCTCTTCCAACGCCGCATACCTTTGAACGGCGTTCATCCTTTCGTTCGCGCTCTGTTCGATGCTCCCGGAATGCATCTCCGCGGCGGACACGTCGTACCCGAAAAGCGCTTGTTCATTGGAGCTCCTGCGGAATATCCACAACGTGGCGGCGTGAACTTCAGCGCGCGAATCGTGCACGACCTTGAGTGCGAAATCATGATCTTTGAGGATGCGACTCAGCGCCACCGGCATGGAAACCCGCACAAGTTCAAGGGTGACGGTTCCTTCAATTGGCTCGTCCAATACGATCTGGAGGTTACTCAGACGCGCCAATTCCGTGATGATATTTTCTGCGGAAATTGCCCGCGCTTCGAGCGACACCAGCGCATTCGCGACATCAACCCGCAGGTGTCCGGAAGCGTGCCGAACATCGGGCTCGGTGAAGCCGGGCGTGTCAGCACCGGTACCGGGAGAAAATAACAAGCCTGTCGCCACACAGGCCACGCGAAGTACGTTGAATCGGCTCGCGTATACCAATCGACTTTGAAGAATCACTTGATCACCCCCCGAAACTCACGCGGACTCCACCCGCCCCGCGGTGAAACGTTGGGAGGATCGGGGCGTCGATGGAGTCCACGGAGTCGGTTACACAGTTACGAAGTAATTGGATCAGTTTTGCTTTAGATCGAGGACGAAACAACTTTCCAACGCCGTCTGATTGTAGCTCGACTCTCTGACCAGGACTTCGTACTTGATCTGGGATTCATCTTCAGCCAACGCAACGACTTCCTCGGGGATCGACATGGACGTTTGATCAGGTGGAAGGGTGACATGCATTACCGAGCTGAAGTCATCATCGATCTCCACTTCCACCACCACTTCATAGTTGTGTATTTTTATCTTCTTGGATGATGTGGGCTTTCCCAGTTCGGGATGGGATTCTTTGACGTCCGGCCATGATATTGTGATTGGAGGCGACGCCAACGGCGCATCGTATTCCGCCTCGTCCTCATCGCATTCCTTCGCAATCAACCGCCCATTTACGGACGCCTCCGGCGGCGCCGGTATCAAATGGGTCAGCTTCGTTTCGCTTTCCATTTCCTCGCCCTTAAGGGTGTACCCCTCGATCTCATACGTGCCCGCGGGAAACCGCTTGAAGAATACTTTCGGGTCCAGTTCTTCGAAATCGGGCTCGGCGCTCTCGAAGAAAAACTCCGTCAGCCCCTGGCGCCGCAGGCGGCCATTGACCCTGACATTCAGCATTCTCCTTTCCTTTGTGTCTTCAATCTTCAAGGTTTTCCATGGATCTCCATCGATGAGTGCGTGAATTCCCAGATCTCCGTCCGTATCATTGAGTTCAAAAAACAGGTGTGCTTCCGAAAAAGGTATTTCGTCTTCATCGGCCCATAGCGGAGCGGCAATCACTCCGCAACCGATAATGACGGCGGCGCTGGGTAACAGTTTGGCGTTCTTGATCATGGCAATCTCCTGTTGAGTTGTGTCACTGACAACTTTCGCTGCGTTGCAAGTTCCGGGTGTTGGATTGCTTGCATGGACTATTTGTATCAAGCGAACATTAATCATCACTGAATGGAATTCATCGAATCGAAAAGAGATGCCGCGATTGTTCGGCCCGGAGGAGCAGTGCCGCCGCCTCCTGGTACGCTTGGACAGTTCGTTCGGCAGTTGTAACCCATGAAAACTCGCTGGCGCGTAGCAGCCCGCTGCCGGCATGCGGAGACCGAATCGGGTGGCTCGAAGCAGGGATCGCATGCGCAGGGCGTGATACGGATGCGGCTTTCGGCGAACGGATGATGTCATTTTTGACCTGGAGAGTCGGATACGCTGGCGGCAGCGCTCTCGCCCGGACGAAAAATGGGCCTTGTTTTGCTTTATGGATCGCGCCGCCCCAGGGTTTGGTCGAGTTTGAATTCGGATACAACATCCGATGCCCCGGGGCTGATTTGCGCGGCGAGTACGGCTCTGACCCAGATCGGATCGAGTGTGTGAAACGAAGCCCGAGCCGACATCTGGGTTACCCCGGTCCAATCGATAAGCGACAAAGTGGCTTGCTGTTTCGCCCAATCGATCTCGATGAGACCGAAATGATCGATCTGAACAGCGCTGCCGAGCCGGTATCCGTTTGTCGTGACGCGCTTGCCGGCGGTGTTCAGGCCGCTCGCCGTAACCTCGTACACGGTGTGACCGAAATCGGAGTCGGGATCGGGGCGCAGCCGCTGGATCTCACCAAAGTGCCGATCCCCGCTGATCAGAATGACCGGCCCCGGGCCGCTCAGGAGCCGAAGTAGTCGCCTCCGTTCGTGGGGAAAGTTTGCCCACTTTTCCCGATGGTGATCTGTCGACAACACCTGGATACTGCTGACCAATATTCGCAGGTCTGCGGGCTCTCGCAGGTGTGAGTGACCAGAATATTTGATGGGAAATCCGCTGTTTTTGAGCAAATTATTTGATGGTGCTCGTGGCAAGCCATTGAAGTATCACTCTTTGCAATTTATTTGAGGATTGGCAGGCAGTTTTCGTATTTTTTCGTAGGTAAATGAAATCAATCGGTTGGCGACGGCCCATCAAATAATTCTTCGCTCGCGTGGTAACTGTGCGCCGGCATGGATCGCGCTTATGCTCGCGCAATGGATGGTCCATCCGTCGGCCTGTGGCCCTCGAATGGCCGGAATCGGGCGTGAAGCGGCCAGTCTAATAAAAACACTTGATCGGGCCGGAAATTGCCCGAAGGAGACATTCGCTGAATCATGGGTTACTTCTGAACCCTGACCAAAAATAGGTGCTCGGATAGTGCTGAAAAGCCCATACTGACTGTCTGCTATCTTGATGTATCTTATCTAGTTGTCATGCCACCGCACTGCTCACAGGTTTCGATATCGGTCGACGCGTTTGAGGCGTTGGGCGAGTGTCTTGGCTTCGTCGGTGGTTCGTTTTCCTCGCCCGGCCGGTGTTATTGTGGAACGGTGTATCCTGTTGGGAGCGAACACGCCGTGGGAGCGGGTGAGGTTGACCTGGGGTTTCGGCACTAGGGGGGCGATGAAGTCCAGGGGGACAGCATAAGGTAACCACTGACCGCTATATCGCTGAACTGAAATCGATACATGGAAAGTAACGAGCGTGTGGCAGACATGTCGAGGCAAACGGCGGCACAGCATACGGAATGCGACTTGGAGATTTTGATCAATGCGGTCGACGATCCGGAAAAAGAACACCTATAGCTAGCTAACAGTCGTCCAGGTAAGAGTCAAAACCGGCGACTCGGTCGTTCCCCCCATGTGCGCGGCCGCATCGATGAAATAACGCGCGGCCACCTGAGGGGTATAGGCGAGCTGAGGAAACATTTCTTGAGCGGTGAGTTGGAGTTTAGGCGTTGTTGCTCGCACGAGGATCCATCGCGATGTGGCAATGTAGTAACGGAAATGCCCGGTTCGCAGGACAAATCCGCTGTCCGTCTCGAGCGGACCGCAAATCAAAACTTAAGGGAATACTTCGCCACGAGCTGACATAGCAGCTCCTGCTGGGCGACAGCTCAATGGTCCTGCACCGGTACGGATGTGGCGACTTCAAACGACTTGATGATGAGCACGGAGCAATCGACATTCTTTGCAACAGCCTCTGCCGTGCTGTCGATAATCAATCCGCTGATGCCGGGTTTAATGTTCCTACCAATTACGACTAAGTCTGCATTAATTTCGCTTGCCACTCGGATAATCTCGTCCCGATGGTTGCCCTTGACAAGATGACATACCGGGTTAAACGCGGGCAATGCCTTGTTATTCATTGATTCGCTAAGTTCGGAGAGAAAGCTGTTCAAGGCATCCCTGTTTCTTCGTTCCTCACTTGCGACATAGTTTGCCGCATCAAAGTGCAATGGAGAACGCCCGCCTCTGAGATGTTGCTCGCCGTAGGCCTCCCAGACGTGGATTATGTGCAGCTCGGCAAACTGCGCGGTTGCCAACCAAGCCGCGTGCTCCACTATGCTATGGTTCACCTTCTGTCTGTCATTCCGATGGCCTCCAGGGTGTTCGTCCTGATAGACGCCGGCACAAATACGGCGATACCGGTACGGTTTGGGGGGTATGGAGCGAATCAGCAGGACCGGGCAGGGGCAGGCCTTCCATAGACGAGAGTCGTTGTTACCAAAAAGCCTTTCTTTCAGTCCCTTGCCACCTTCTGCCGCCTTCAAAACCAGATCCCGGCCGTTGGATACTACTTCCCGTGTTATCGCTTCGTGCGGCTTGCCTACCAACACTTTCGTCTGCACATCGATCTCCAGTGTCAATCGCGATACCGTTACCTCGAGACTCTGGCGACGGCTCTCCACCATCTGTTCCTCGAGTTCCTCAAGAGATGAAACACCTTCCTCTCGATCGGCCAAGTTTTCGGTGAGAATTTCCGCAGCGGTCAGACTGGATCGATTGTCTGCCGCCAGAGTGGCCGCGTAACTCAGCAGCGAGGTCTGATCTTGTCCAGGTGTCAGAATCAGCAGCATATGGCGAAAGCCTTCTTTGTCGGTAACGGCAGTACTATCCATTTTCCGACGCTCACTGTCGTCACTTTCGTTGACCAGTTGCGCTATGGATCGCTTAGAGACCCCGGACGCCTGTAATACGTCGCGGGTGAGCTGCAGTGTGGACAGCATGGTATCCGGTATCGCATAGGTGGCACCGAGTGAGAGCAATCGCTGAGCCATTCGTGCGTCCCAGGCACGGGTGTATATCGGAAGGTCTGGAAATGCCTCCCGTGCGGTGACGACTGCCTGTCCGATGCTTTCCATGTTATCCATGGCGAATATCACCATTTTCGCATCGTCGGCACCAGCAGAACGGAGCACCTCGACCTGGCAGGCATCCCCAAAGTAGATGGGATAATCCAGCGCCTGCGCTCTAGCTACTTTGGCCGGGTTGTTTTCCAGTACGAGGTATTTGATACCTCCTTTAACCAGACTGCGAGCCAGGTGTTTTCCGAACCGCCCAAAGCCCGCGACAATCACATGATGACTCGCGTCCGGTATCGTTTTTGCGGGTACCTGGGAGATCTTTTCACCACTCGTGAGTGCTCTGTCGGCCCATGGGGCGAGTTTTACCAAAAGGGGAGTAGCCGCCATACTCAGGGCAGCAACAAGCAGCAGCAGCTGGTAGAGTTCTGCTTCCACTACTCCAAGCATGTGTGCCAAGCCAAACAGAATAAATCCGAATTCACCTGCTTGGGCAAGGAGAAGCGCCGCCTTTATGGAATCCGTATGGGAGCGACCCGAGATGCGGCAGAGCAGCCAGATTAACGCTGCCTTTAGCAGTAAAAGTCCTCCGACCAGACCCACCACAAGAAAACCCTGCTGGTTGAGAAGTCCGAAATTAATAGACATTCCCACACTCATGAAAAACAAACCGAGAAACAGACCTCGAAAGGGTTGTATGTCCGCCATGATCTGATGCCGATAGCGGGAATCCGCCAGCAGCAGACCACCCAGAAAGGCACCCAGAGCCATAGACAGACCAGCCCACTCTGTAAGCGACGCGGCACCGAGCACCAGCAGAATACCGGTGGCGGTAAAGATTTCGGGATTTCTTCGAGTACCCGCAACCAGCTGAAGCAGGGGCCTGAGCAAAAGACGGCCCAAAACGAAAACCGCCACGATGATCAGCACTGATTCGAGCGCGGCCAGCTCCACATCTTGGATGATTGAGAGGTCGCGCTGGGCAAGTAACGGCAACAGCGCCATCAGAGGCACAATAGCCAGGTCCTGGAGGAGTAGGATGGCAAGGGCGGTGCGGCCGTACCCGACTCCCAGTTCACCCTTGTCGCTGAGCAACTGCAGACCGAAGGCGGTAGAGGAGAGCGCGAGTCCGAAACCCACAAGGATGGCTGAACGGATCTCCAGCCCTAAGGTTAGGGCTATCAGGGTGATAGCGATGCCGGTAAGCAGTACTTGAGCCGTACCCAGGCCGAAAACGCTCCTCCTCATCACCCATAGCCGGGACGGTTTTAGTTCGATGCCTATGATGAAGAGCAGAAAAACTACGCCAAGCTCCGCAAGTTGTCGGATCTCTTCAACGGCGACGATAAAACCGAGGCCCCAGGGACCGATTAGAGCCCCGGCGACGAGAAAACCCAGCACCGCCCCTAGGCCCAGTCGCTGGAACAGGGGTACGACGACAATAGCAGATGCTAGCAGGTAGAGAAGGTCTGCGATGTAGTGAGTTTCCACAGTGGCTCATTCACCGGATGAATTTCAGCGCGCCAAGCTCTATTGTGCATCAGGACGGATAAGAAGGATAACCTGTGTGTCTTGCGAGGGAGAAGTCATATAGGCAGGATCATAAGAGGGATATATGCAAAGGATGGCCAAGAGTTGCCAAGGGTTTTGTGGATAAGCGACCGGATAGCGTCTTTTTAGGCGAGTTCGGTTCGGGTTTTAGACCCCGTGGCCGGCTGAAGCGTTAGCAGGGCGGCGGGACCCGCGGTGGCGCTCCACTTCCCTATCAGATATCAATCAGGATCCGTCCGGCCGGATGTCCAGTGGTAGTGCGCGGGCAGGATATGCAGCACTGGAGTGGACTTTTCGGGATCTGCCAGATGATCCAGTATCCGTTTCACGATAGC
>Ga0209456_10000043_pt1 | contig 59469 bp, 60 predicted proteins | sample COG_11_FD_184755 | JGI IMG/M metagenome (GOLD analysis project Ga0209456, IMG submission 184755) | Pelagic marine sediment microbial communities from the LTER site Helgoland, North Sea, for post-phytoplankton bloom and carbon turnover... | ecosystem: Environmental > Aquatic > Marine > Neritic...
GCAGGTCTATGTATCCGACTGGACGCGACGCCATGTGAATTTCTTCCGCTCTATCCAGATCACGAAGTCGATCCTGTTTGTCATTCTATTGATGGTCGTGGCGGTTGCAGCTTTCAACATCGTGTCGACGCTCGTGATGGTAGTGAAGGACAAGCAGGCAGATATCGCGATTCTGCGAACCGTCGGCGCCAAACCGTCGAGCATTCTCAAGATCTTCGTGACCCAGGGCAGCATCGTCGGCATTGGCGGCACGCTCACGGGCGTGCTGCTCGGCGTGCTTATCGCGACGAATCTCGAGGCGATTGTAGGCTTCTTCGAGACGATGTTCGGCATCAAGTTTCTCGCGGCCGACGTCTACTTCATCAGCGACCTGCCATCCGATCTGCACTATGGCGACGTCGTGAAAATCGGGTTGATCGCTTTCGTGCTCGCCCTTGTTTCCACTTTGTATCCGGCCTGGGTTGCATCAAAGACAGCCCCGGCGGAGGCTCTAAGATATGACTGAAGCAGTTCTCGAGTGCCGCAGTGTTGTGCGCGAATTCAGCGAAGGCCCAACTACGCTGCAAGTCCTGCGTGGCGTAGATCTCGCAGTGATGCCTGCAGAAAGGGTAGCGATCATCGGTGCGTCGGGTTCCGGCAAGACGACCCTTTTGCAGATCATGGGTGGCCTCGACGAGCCGACCCAGGGCGGCGTACTCGTCAATGGTGCGCCGATGCACGGGACGACTGAGACCGCCAAGGGCGAGCTGCGGAATCGTTACATCGGATTCGTCTACCAGTTTCACCACTTGCTGCCCGAATTCTCGGCCGAAGAAAATGTCGCCATGCCGCTCCTGATCCGACGCGAGCCGAAGGAAGTGGCCTTTCAGAGCGCCCGGGAACTGCTCGGTCGGGTCGGCCTGGGCGAACGTCTCACGCACAAGCCCGGCGAGTTGTCAGGCGGGGAACGCCAGCGCGCCGCCGTGGCGCGGGCCCTGATCACCAGGCCGCAGCTGGTTCTCGCTGACGAGCCGACAGGAAATCTCGATGCGGGCAATGGCGAACATGTTCTCAAGCTCATGCTCGAGCTGAACCAGGAATTGCAGACCAGCCTCGTCATCGTCACACACGACCATTCGATTGCAGAACGCATGGACCGTATCCTCGTGCTCGAGGACGGGATCCTGAAGGAATCAGCCTGAATTCTTGTCCTTGCGGCGGCTGCGCTTGCGAGCCTTGTAGTCAGCCAGCGAAAAGCGCCAGAGAATGTCCAGTGTCACGTAGCCAGCGATAGCGGCAGTGGTCCCCAGGACGATGCTGCCAAGCAACATCGGTTGCCAGATATTGACGAACGTGTGAGTCACCCAGTCCCAGGACAGCTCGAAGGCGAATGGCTGTAGTTCCCAGCCGAGCAATGCTGAGCCCAGGCGATACGCGAGGTAGTACATCGGGAACATCGTCGCCGGGTTGCTGACCCAGGTTGATACGGCGGCAATCGGAATATTGACGCGCATCGCGAGCGCGACCAGCGCCGCGGTCAACGTATGTCCCGGGAAGGGCAGGAAAGCGATGAACAGGCCGAGCGAAAATGCCGGCACGACCCAGCGCCGGCGAATGCCCCACAGACGGTGATCATTCAGCAAATGCCTGAACGGCGTCATGAACCACTGCCTGGCCATATGCTGCCGTTTAAAGGCAAACTTCTTGAAAATACGTCTGGGCATTCCTTGCTGACCTGGCTTCAATTAGTGCTGCCGGCGAAAATCGCTACAACCCTTGATAAGAACCTGTTGCTTGCTGTTGGTGGGTGGTCTGGCGGCGCAGCATACCACGCTGCCATTACACTCGGACTACTGCATAGCCCTTTTGGTTGCATCGTCTTGCGCGATGTACCGGGCCCGTACTCGGCCCCTGGGAGTGGTCCTGTTCGGCTATGCACTCTTCATGTTGGCGGGACAAGCAGTGATAACGACACGGCTTGATCCTGCCTATGCTGGCGACAGCATACTAACCACCGTCAGGGTCGTCGATTTTCCGAAAGTTACCGGGGAGTCCGTGGTACTGAACGTTGCTCCAGTCGACGACGGCCGCGTTCCCGAACGAACGCGCGTTAGTTGGTTCGATGCTCCGGTCCAGCCGCTGATCGGCGATACCTGGCAGCTCGAACTGCGCCTGCGGCAGCCCCGCGGCACCCTCAATCCGGGCGTATTCGATCTCGAGACCTGGATGTTTCGCGAAAAAATCCGGGCGTCAGGGTATGTCGTGGGAGGGAAGCGCAATCGCCTGCTGGCCACCGGGTCGTTGACACGCATGGAGCGGCTGCGCGCCAATTTCGTTGCAACTGCAAATGGCGCGACCGAGTCAGAATCTGCGGCGGCAGTGCTGGCCGCCATTGGCGTGGGCGCGCGTCACGCGATAACGCGCGAGCAGTGGGACAGGTTCGCCGCGTCAGGCACTAGCCACCTGATGGCCATATCCGGCCTGCACGTGGGGCTCGCGGCCCTCGCAGCCTTCGTCGTCTCGTTCGTTTTTCTTACGCCACTGATTCGAACGAATGGCTACGTCGCAGCGATCGTCGTCGGTGCAGTCTGTGCATTGGCTTACTCACTCGTCTCCGGTTTCGGTATTCCGGCAAGGCGCGCCATCCTGATGCTGGCTGTTGTTGCGCTCGCTGTATGGCGCCGCCGCCAGGTTGATCCCGCGGCCACCGTGGCCCTGGCCGGTGTCGTCGTATTCATCACAGATCCGATCGCTACGATGAGGCCGGGCTTTCACTTGTCGTTCGCTGCGGTCGTCCTGTTGCTGTGGCTTGCGAAGCACAGGGATGCTGCGGTTTCCGGCGGTCGAATTATTTCTCTGCCTCGCCAGCTGTTTGTCATGCAGGTATTCCTGCTGTTCGGGCTGTTACCGCTGACCGCATTGATCTTTCAGCGCTTTGCGGTGGCCGCGACGCCCGTCAACCTGGTCGCGGTCCCGGTATTCAGTTTCGTCACCGTGCCGCTGACGCTGGCCGGGATGGTGAGCGCCGGTTTTTCGCCGAGCATAGCTTCGTTCCTGTTGAAGCTCGCCGCACACAGCGTCGACGCGATCGAATGGCTGATTGAATACATCGTCAAATTGCCTTTCGCCAGCATCACGTTGGCGCAGATTCAGGGGGTCGCATGGTTGTTCCTCTGGGTACCGCTTGCCTGGGTCGTGCTGCCACGCGCCTGGCCGGGTCGCCACATCGCCGTGCTCGGAGTTCTGGCAATAGTAATGTGGAAGCCGGGGGTGCCTCCCGACGGCTGCTTCGATGCACGGGCACTGGATGTAGGGCAGGGCCTGGCTGTAACCGTGCAAACGCGGACTTCTTTGTTGGTTTATGACAGCGGGATGGCGTGGCGTAGTGGCGGTAGCGCCGCTGAGCAGGTCATCCTGCCATTTCTGCGTTCGCGGCGGGTCGACCGTATCGACCGACTCGTGATTTCACACGCAGATCTCGATCACAGCGGCGGCGTCCCCGCTATCCTGGAAGGGCTCAGAGTTGACGATGTGATCGTTGGTGAGCCACTGGGCCTGTCGCGTGAGCGACGCTGCGCGAGCGGTCAGCAATGGGGGTCCGGCGGCATTGGCTTCGAAATCCTGCACCCTGGCCGCTATGACCTTCGTGAAGGGAACGCATCATCGTGCGTTTTGCGGGTCTCGGCGGGCCCGTATTCGCTGCTGCTGACTGGCGATATCGAAGCGCAATCGGAGCGCGAGCTGGTCCAGGCGCGCGCGCCCCTCGCCGCCGACATTGCGATTGTCCCGCATCATGGCAGCCTCACGTCCTCGACCGTGCCGTTCGTAGACTCCGTGTATCCCGATTTCGCAGTAGTTTCGGCCGGGTACGCCAATCGCTGGGGTTTTCCGAAAGAGCGCGTGGTCAGGCGCTGGGAGGCCATGGGGGCCGCGGTCTTGAACACCGCGACCTCCGGCGCACTGTACTTTCGAGTATGCGCTGACCAAGGCGTGATTCGCGTGCGCGGCGAACGTGACCTGAGGCGTCGTTTCTGGCATGCCGAGACCTGAATACTAATGTATATTTCATTTTTCCGATTCGGTCTGGGCTTTTATGGTTGAGATAGTCAAATCCGGCGGCTGGTTGATGTTGCCGATCATCCTGTGCGCGATCGTTGCTATGGGCATCATTCTCGAGCGTTTCTGGACGCTGCAACAAAAACGCGTGATTCCCGAAGACCTGACGAGCAAGGTCTGGGGTTGGGTGAAGAAGGACCAGCTGGATCAGAAGCAGATTCAGACGCTGCACCAGGGATCGGCGCTCGGCCAGATCCTGGCGGCAGGCCTGATCAATCGTGACCGGGATCGCGTGGTCCTGAAAGACGCGATCGAGGACACGGGGCGGCACGTCGTGCATGAACTCGAACGTTACCTTGAGACGCTGGGCACGATTGCTGCCGTCACGCCGCTACTCGGCCTTCTCGGCACGGTCATCGGCATGGTCCAGGTGTTCACGGCGATTACGACCCACGGTGTCGGCAACCCAACCGTGCTGGCCGGCGGCATCGCACAGGCTTTGATAACGACCGCGGCGGGCCTGTCGGTCGCCATTCCGTCCTTGATCGGCTACCGCTACTATCGCTCGCGCGTGGACACGTTGGTCGTCGACATGGAAAAGGAGGCGATCAAGCTCGTTGAGGCACTGCACCGTCGCCAGGACAAGGAAGGCGGCAAGAAAAAGAAAAAGGACCGTAAGTGAAGCTGAGTCTGCGGGCGCGCGCACAGCCGGAGGTCAACCTGACGTCTCTGATCGACGTTGTCCTCCTGCTGCTTGTGTTCTTTATGGTATCGACGAGCTTCGTCAAGCAGTCTCAAATCACGATTCGCCTTCCCGAGGCCGAAAGTACGGCGATCGTTCAGGAAGTTCCGGAACAGATCGACATCATGATCACCGCAGCGGGTACGTACCTCGTCAATGGCCGTGAACTCATCAACAATCGCGCAGAGACGATTCGCAACGCGATACAGAAAACGTCGGGGAACAACAACAACCTCCCGCTGACGATCAGTGCCGACGCCAACGCGACGCACCAGCACGTTGTAACAGCGATGGACGTGGCGGCCCGGCTCGGCTTCACCCAGATCAGTATCGCCACGGTAAACGACCCGGTTGAGTGACGTGAGCAAGCGCATCGATCCTGAGGTTCGAGTTGTTTATGGCCGACTGTGGCGCTATGTCACGCCACACAAGCTGATCGGCTCTATCGCTGTAGTCGGGATGGCGTCGACGGCGGCCGTTGAAGCGGGCCTCGTCGCATTGCTTGCCCCGCTGACCGATGAAGCGCTGGTTGCGAAACAGCTCGAGACGGTCAAGTGGATTCCGTACGCGTTTATGACGATCTTCATCTTGCGCGGTATTTCCGGTTTTGCCACCGAAGCATCGCTCGGCTGGATAGGCCGGCAGGTCATCAGTGATCTGCGCCGCCAGCTCTTTCACAAGTTCCTGACATTGCCAGCCAGTTTCTTCGATGCGCAGACCTCCGGGCCGCTGCTGTCGCGCATGACGTATAACGTCGAGATGGTCGCAGAGTCGGTGACCAGCGTCGTCACGATCGCGGTTCGCGATGTGCTGACCGTGATTGCCGCTTTTGGCGTGATGATCTGGTATAGCCCGAAGCTGACGATATTTGTTGCCATCCTGTTTCCGATCGTCGCCGTGCTCGTGCGTCTTCTCGGCATCGCGTTCCGACGTTACAGCGGCCGCATCCAGGACTCGGTTGGTGAAGTCACCCAGGTGACCGAAGAGGTCGTCCGCGGTAACTGGGTCGTTAAAGCATTTGCTGGGCACGACTACGAGCGGGAGCGCCTGGAGGATGCGGATGGACGCAATCGCAAACAGCACCTCAAGATGATTCGCGTGCGTTCGCTGGGCGTCGCGGTCACGCAGCTGGTGTTTGGTCTCGGTATCGCGCTTGTTATTTACATGGCGGCAAGAGAGTCGCTCAACGACAGGCTGAGCGCCGGTGAGTTCATCGCGTTCTTCTCGGCGATGATGCTGATGCTGCAACCAGTGCGCAGAATCACGAACGTCAATGCAACGCTGCAGCGTGGTGTTGCCGGCGCCGACAGCCTGTTCGCGATCATGGACGAAGAGGACGAGGCAGACAGAGGTACGGTTGACGTCGAACGTGTCCGCGGCGACGTAAGTTTCCGCGACGTCGGTTTCGCCTACGATGGCGAGAAGGGCAAGGTGCTGGACAGCGTCAATGTCGATGTCGCTGCCGGGAAGACGCTCGCCATCGTCGGTCATTCCGGTAGCGGCAAGACGACGCTTGCCAATCTGCTGCCGAGGTTCTACGAGCTCAGTTCCGGAGAAATCCTGATCGACGACACGCCAATCAGTGATTACTCGCTGGCCAGCCTGCGTGGCAATATTGCGCTCGTGTCGCAGGATGTTGTGTTGTTCAATGACACGATCGCAAACAATCTCGCGTATGGGCAATTGCGCGACAAGTCCGAAGCGGAACTGCTTGCTGCCGCCGATGCAGCTCACGTACTCGATTTTGCCGAGGATATGCCGGACGGCCTGGATACGATGGTGGGAGACCGCGGAGTCCTGTTGTCTGGCGGCCAGCGGCAGCGCATCGCTATCGGGCGCGCATTGCTCAAGAACGCGCCCATACTAATTCTCGATGAGGCGACATCTTCATTGGATACGCATTCAGAGCGGCGTATTCAGGACGCACTGCAGGCCCTGATGCAGGACCGCACGACGCTGGTCATTGCGCATCGCTTATCAACTGTCGAGAAAGCGGATAAGATTATTGTGCTCGACGACGGCCGTATCGTCGAATCGGGTACGCACAACGAGTTGCTGGCGCTGGACGGCGATTATGCCGGCTTGTATCGCATGCAATTCAGTGACGAGTCGCGAAACGAGTGAGCGCAAGCGCAACCTATAACTGGATTCATCGCGTCTGGTATGAGGATGCACCCTCGGGTTGGGTGCTGCTGCCATTGAGCGGTCTCTACTGGCTGGTCCTCGGCCTGCGCAAATTCCTCTACGACACCGGCGTGTTCAAGACTCTTAAAGCTGACATTCCCGTCGTAGTCGTCGGCAATATCACTGCGGGTGGTACTGGCAAGACGCCAACCGTTCTGTGGCTCGTGGAGCAACTTCGTACGCGTGGTTTTACGCCCGGCATAGTCAGTCGCGGATACGGCGGAGACAAAGCCAATACGTCAATGCGTGTTGAAGCAGATACCAATGCGTCCGTCGCAGGCGATGAGCCGGTGCTACTTGCTCGTCGCGGGCAGTGTCCGGTCGTCGTCGACCCCGACCGCGTGCGAGCGGCGGCTATGCTGGCCGAAGACGGCGTGGATGTCGTCGTTGCCGATGATGGTTTGCAGCACTATCAATTGGCGCGTGATTATGAGATCTGCGTCATCGATGGTGCTCGGGGTCTTGGAAACCGGCGACTACTGCCAGCGGGGCCGTTACGCGAGGGTGAACATCGTCTCGATGATGTCGAACAGGTTCTCGTGAATGGTGTGCTGCAACGTCGTGACGAAGAACTGACAACGGCTGAACAGAACGCGATTTCGTTTGAACTGGCTGCCACCGAGGTTTGCCGCCTGAACGGTTCGTTGTCGAGACCTATAGAGCGTTTTGCGGGCACGACCGTGCACGCTGTGGCCGCAATCGGCAATCCGCGTCGCTTCTTCGATCTGCTGCGCCTGCACGGTATCCAGGTGATCGAGCACGAGTTTCCCGATCACGCTGCAGTCAGTCGCGGGGATCTCGAGTTCGGCGACGACTTCGAGGTTTTCATGACGGAGAAAGATGCCGTTAAACTCGGGCGCAGTAGCAGCGACAAATTCTGGTATGTGCCTGTGGAGCTGATAATGGACCCGGTCGAAGCGGCCCCGTTGCTTGAGCAAATTGAATCGCGTCTGCGTGCGAGGCAGCAATGACGGATTTCGTCGTTGTGATACCCGCGCGCTACGCGTCGACCCGGTTGCCTGCAAAAGCGCTGCGCGATATCAACGGCAAGCCGATGCTACAGCATGTCTATGAGCGCGGTCAGGAGAGCGCTGCAACTGAGGTTGTCATTGCGACGGATGATGAGCGCATCGCCGAGGCGGCTGAGGCGTTTGGCGCAACTGTCTGCATGACCGGCAACCATCATCAGTCCGGCACTGAACGAATCGCGGAAGTTGCGGACCTCATGAACTGGCCGGACGATCAGGTTGTCGTAAACCTGCAGGGCGATGAGCCGACCATGTCGGCAGTACTGATCGATGAATGTGCCGCGTTGCTGGATGACGCCACCGCGGACATAGCCACATTAGCGTCGCCGTTCCTGGCACAGGATCACTTCAACAACCCCAACTGTGTGAAAGTAATCCGGGATGTGCATGCGCACGCGATCTATTTCAGCCGGGCGACGGTACCGTATCCACGGGACGACGGTAGCGACGAGCGCGCGGCGAGTGCGGCATTGCATCACCACGGTGTTTACGCATATCGCTGCGGTGTCTTGCGACAATTCGTCGCGGCGGAGCCGTCCGAACTCGAAGTATGCGAGCAACTCGAACAGTTACGGGCGTTGTCGCTCGGAATGACGATTGCCGTCGGTGTTGCCTCTGAGCGTCCGGGTCCGGGCGTGGATACTGAAGAAGATTTACAGCGTGTCGCTGCGGAGTTGCGGAAATGACACAGACTACGAGCGTGCTGTTCGTCTGCATGGGCAATATCTGCCGTTCGCCAACGGCAGAAGGCGTGTTTCGCTATCACGCCGAGCAGGCCGGTGCGATAGAACGGCTCGACATTGATTCAGCCGGTACACACGCCTACCACGCAGGCGAACCACCTGATCGCCGCGCCCGTGAGGCCGCGGAACGACGTGGTATGAACCTCGACGGTATCTATGCGCGCCGCGTGTCGGGTGAAGACTTCGAACGCTTCGACTACATCATCGCCATGGATGAAGACAATCTCTCGCGCCTGCGCGACGAGTCGCCAGAGCAACATCGTGGCAAGCTACGCCTGTTCCTCGAGTTTGCGAGCAGTGACGAGCGCGAAGTGCCGGATCCGTATTACGGCGGCGCAGCAGGATTCGAGCGCGTACTCGACCTGGTAGAAGAAGCGTCCCGAGGTTTGCTCGAGACGCTTTCCAAAAAGTAACAGCCGAACCTAGTCCTGAATTGGGTCGGCAGGCTTCTCTGCCGGCTTCGTAATTTCCGGCGCCGGTTTGGGTGCGGGCGCAGCTTCAGGCTTGGGCGCTTCCTGAACCGGCTTGGGCGAGGGCGGCGCCTCGGATTTCGGCTCAGGCTTCGGTTTCGCCGCTTCCGGTTTCTTCTTCTCGGGCTTGTTGTCTGATGCCGCGGCGGGCTTGTCAGCAGGCTTCGCGGCTACCGGCAATGACTGTGGTTCCCATGGCAGGAGCCGCGGCTTCGCCGCGCCTTCTGCGCCATTACCGCCGGTCGCAGCCGGCCTGGATTCCGGTTTCTTCTGTTCTCTGGGCTTCTCTGCCTTGGGTTTGTCCGTCTTGGGCTTATCAGCTTCCGGTTTGGCAGCCTTGGGCTTGTCGGCTTCGGGCTTGTCGGCCTTCGGTTTGTCCGCCTTGGGCTTCTCTGCGGGCTTCTCGGTGGAAGATGTTGAAGACTCCGCCGCCGCCTTCTTCGCGGCCGGCTTCCTCGCCCGAGGACGTTTTGGTTTGGCTTCGGCAGCCTGTGTATCTGCCGGCTTTTCCGTCTGTTCAGGCTTCGCCGCTTTTTTCTCCGCGGCACCGTCTGGCTTGTCAGCAGCTTCCGCGCGCTCGGCGTCAGTCCGTGCGCGAGGTGGCCTGGATTTCTTTTCAGCCGATTCCTTCGGCGGTTGCTGCGGCGCCTTATCGGCCTGCTCGGGCGAACTTGTCTGCTGTTGCGTATCTGCTGCCTGCTCGGGCTTTTCAGCGCCGCGACGGCGACGACGTCCACCCCGGCTGCGCCGACTCCGCGGTGAGCGTTTTGGCTCGTTCTGCGACTCGTCTTTGGCCTCGCTGGCGGCAGACTGCTGCGGCTTCTTCTGCGCGTCCTTCTGCACGTCCTTCTGCGCTGGCTTGCGGCGTGACGAGGTCTTTTTCGCCGACTTCTTGGGCTGCGCTTTCTTGGTGGTCTTCTTTTGCGTCTTCTTGCGCTGTGTTCCGCGCTGATCACTGCCGCGGCGTTTCGATTGCTGTGAACGGCGGCTGCGACTCTGCTGAGCGCCTTTCTTACGAGACTTCTGCGGCTGGTCATCCTCTTCTTCGCCAGCGAATAGCGAGACGATCGATGCGATCAGTCCTTTGCCCTTCGGCTTCTCACGTTTTGGAGCGGGCTTCGATGGTTTCAACGTACCCACAACCGGCGCTTCAATCGCTTTGCGTTCGAGAATTGCCTGCGGTGCCTCTGGTTCGGCCGCTGCATCGGAGAGCGCGTAGCTGACGCCGGTGTTCTCGGGCAAGTCGGTTTGATCGTCGCGAACCCGGCGAACTTCGTAATGCGGTGTTTCGAGCTGTGGGTTGGCGATCAACACGATCTGCGTGTCGTTGCTATCTTCGAGGCTCTGTACCCAGTCGCGTTTTTCGTTCAGCAGGTAGGTCGATACCTCAACTGGTAATTGCGCGATGACTTTTGCCGTGCGCTCCTTACGTGCTTCTTCGCCGACGATTCGCAGGATAGCGAGCGCGAGTGACTCGACGCTGCGAATATTGCCAAAGCCCGAGCAACGCGGGCAGGTCATGTGGGCCGATTCGCCGATTGACGGGCGCAGCCTCTGGCGAGACATCTCGAGCAATCCGAAACGGCTGATCTTGCCGATTTGCACGCGGGCACGATCCTGGCGGACCGCCTCGCGCAGGCGATTCTCGACATCGCGCTGATGCTTGGAAGGTCCCATGTCGATGAAGTCGATGACGATAAGGCCGCCAAGGTCGCGGACACGCAACTGGCGCGCGACCTCGTCCGCCGCCTCGAGGTTGGTGTTCAATGCAGTGGCTTCGATGTCGCCACCCTTGGTCGCGCGCGCCGAGTTGATGTCGATCGACACGAGCGCTTCGGTGTGATCAATGACGATGCTGCCACCCGAGGGGAGGTGGACCGTGTGTGCGAATGCAGACTCGATCTGTGACTCGATCTGGAAGCGCGTAAACAGGGGTACCGGGTCGACGTAGTGCTTCAGTTTCTTGATGTTGTGCGGCATCGTCGCTTCGACGTGCTCGCAAGCATCTTTATAGGTCTGCTCGTCATCGATCAGGATCTCACCGATTTCGTTGGTGAGGTAATCGCGCAAAGCACGCACGACCGAGTCACTTTCACGGTAGATCAGGAACGGTGACGGCCGTTCGAGAACGACATTCAGGATGGCCGTCCAGACGGTCAGCAGGTTCTCGAGATCCCAGGCAAGCTCTTCCGCACTGCGGTCGATACCGGCCGTTCGCAGAATGACGCTCATACCATCGGGGACGACGATTTCATTCAGCGATTTTCTGGCGGCATCACGGTCTCCGCCGGTAATGCGTCGCGAGACGCCGCCGGAGCGCGACTTGTTCGGCTTGAGAACGATGAAGCGGCCTGCGAGGCTGACAAACGTCGTCAGGGCAGCGCCCTTGTTACCGCGCTCTTCCTTGTCGACCTGGACAACGATGTCCTGGCCTTCCTTGAGCACGTCCTTGATATTGGGCTTGCCGCCGCCCTTGGCATCCTTGACGAAGTATTCGCTGGAGATTTCCTTCAGCGGCAGGAAGCCGTGACGTTCGGCACCGTAATCGACAAACGCGGCTTCGAGGCTGGGCTCGATGCGCGTAATCTTGCCTTTGTAGATGTTGGCTTTTTTGCGTTCGCTAGCCGGTGCTTCGATATTGAGGTCGTACAACTTTTGGCCGTCGACCATCGCCATGCGCAACTCTTCTTGCTGAGTTGCATTGATTAGCATTCTTTTCATGTTGTCCTACTTGTTTGTAAGAGGACAGCAATACGGGGCTGGGCGCCATGCGGGCGCAGGGGATGTCACGCACAGGAGAGCGACGCCGGATTGCGTCGGCTATAAAGCTCGTTATCTCTGTGTAGGTCTGACCCAGATTGGTCAGTACCAAAAATACAATCAGCATGATTTCCCTGCGGCTTTGCCGCGTTGGCGCAGGCCGGATTCCGGGCTTGCTGCCATCTGAAATCAGGTCTCGCAGGCTTGCGGGACCAAAAAATAATTCGTATGGAGCGCATAGGCTGGTATGCCCAAACGCCTCTGGGCGCTAATATAGCACACCTCCTCGCCGCAAAAGCAAAGATCATGCAAGAAAACTCCCCCAAAGACGCGAACTTGCGCGCCACGGGCGTCCGCAAGGTCCAGGTCGATTCAGAGCGCGCGGGTCAACGAATCGACAATTTTCTGCGCAATGAGTTGCCCGGGGTTCCGAAAGGGCGGGTCTACCGCCTGCTGCGGCGTGGCGAGGTACGAGTTAACGGCGGCCGCATCCGGGCCGAATACAAGCTCCAGGAAGGCGATGAGGTGCGTATACCGCCGGCACGAGTGAGCGTCGGCAGCCCGCCGCCGCCCGAGAAGCTGGCAACGGCCATGCTCGATCGTGTGATTTACGAGGACAAGCGGCTGCTGGTGATCAACAAGCCGACGGGGCTCGCGGTTCACGGTGGCAGCGGGATCAGCCACGGCGTGATCGAGCTTCTGCGCTTCGCGCGGCCGGATCTAAAGGATCTGGGCCTCGTCCATCGCATCGACCGGGAAACGTCAGGCTGCCTGGTCATGGCCAAGCGGCGCAGCGCGCTCCGCGAGTTGAACGAGCGATTTCGGGTCGGGCAGGTCGAGAAGAATTACCTGGCGCTGGCGGTGGGGGACTGGCAGTACGGCGAGCAACTTATCGATGTGCCGCTACTGGTGCAAAACCGCAAAGGTGGTGAACGGCACGTTATCGTCAGTGACAAGGGCAAAGAGGCACAGACACGTATCAGCCTGTCTCGTACCTACGGGATTTACAGCCTGCTGCAATGTGCCCCGGCGACCGGGCGTACCCACCAGATCCGTGTACACCTGCAACATGCCGGGCATCCAATAGCTGGGGACACTCGGTACGGCGATGAAGAAGCGAACAAACAGGCGAAAGGACTCGGTCTCAAACGCCTGTTCCTGCACGCCCAGTCCATCGCCTTTGCGGACGATAGTGGTAACGAACTGCACTTCACGGCGCCGCTGGCCGATGACCTCGAGGAATTCCTGACGGCAGGCGTGATCGAAGCGCAGCGCCGCAAGAAACAGCGTTAATTGGTGTCAGTCACCTTATTTCCAGTCTAAGGGTGCCAGTCACCTTAGACTGGAAATAAGGTGACTGGCACCGTTCTAGGGGAGCAGGTATCCCAATTGCAGCAGGCGATCGGCGACAATGTCCGCCGCTCAACTCATGCGTCTTCGTACTCGGCGATTCGTGCGTCGCCATCCAGCCGGAATAGCAGTCGGTCCGCAAGCAATCCTGCGGCCACGATTACCGGACTGACGGTGAAATAGAGCCACGCAAACGAGCTCGACACGTGCCCGTCCAGGAGGATCGGCACGGTGAGAGGGGAGGCAGCGGCGATACCAGCCAGCAGGCCGAGCGTCGTGTTCTCGGTATATGTGCCGCTCCATATCTGCAACATGGTACGGGCGCCGAACAGCCCAGCCGTGGCCCAGACAATCAGCAACATGCCTGAAGCCGGCTTTGAAAGCACAATCGCAAAGCCGAAGACGAGTGGTATAAATGCCAGCAATCCCAGGGCGACCACTGGCAATACGCCAAATACGATGAATAGCAGACTGCTCATTTCAGTCCTGCTCTCGTGTACATGCCGAGCCCACGCCGTGCGATGCGGAGTACAACGTTGATGCTGAAGAAGTGCCCGACGCCGAGCACGAGCAGGACGAGACCGATGCCTTCGGCCTGGTAGACGAGCATTTCTTCAAAGGTATCGATCTGCACTCGTGTGCGCATACGCAGAAGGACGAATCCGAGGCTGATGAGGTAAACACCGGCCATGAGGAGTCGGCTGATCGCATAGGCGAGGTTGTTATCGCCTTCAAATCCTTCCACGAGGAAGGTTCGCCCGTCGCGATTCAGGGTGGATGAAATATAAGCGACCGTGAAGATGCTTAGCGCGAGATAAATGACGTAATTTGCGGTGGTCAGCATGTTTGTCTCCTTTACGATTGATAGGCAGGAGACAGTAAGTGGCAGGGTGGTGACCGGCTTCCTGCTTGGCCCGAATGGAACAAGAAGCTGAAAAGACCTTAATAATCAGCTATTTATAACCTTACTGATTGATCATTCCGGAGACGACTCAACTGTCGCTGTGACGTTTGCGCCAATTGCCGGGCGACATGTCAGTCAATTCCTGAAACGCGGCATAGAAATTCGACTGGGAACGGAAACCGGTCGCCAGGCCGATCGAGAGGATCGAGGCAGAGCGGTCCTCGATCAGGAGGCGTTTAGCCGCGGCAACACGGTATTCGCGAACATATCGAGAAAAGCCGTAGCCGACGTGAGAGTTGATTAGTTCCGAAAGCTGGTGTGGCGACAGTTCGACCGCCTCGGCGAGAATTGCGAGGCTGAGGTTTTCATTCTCGAAGAGTTTGTCGTCAGTCATAGCGCGTTCGAGAGCCTTGATCCTGCCTTCAATATCCACGCCGCCGAGTGTCGAAGACGCGTAGGCAAGTCGCGCAGCGTCGGACATGTCATCCAGAATTTCCGGGAACCAGATCATCGCCGCGGTAACGAGCACAAAGGTCGCTCCGGTGAACAAGGCATAGGCCAGGTAGAAGACATCGTTACCAAGGACTTTCGCCGACGTCGCGAGAACCAGCATTGTGATCGCCAGCGCAGCGAAATAGCAGAAGAAGAACAGCTCGAACAAATAGCGATTTACATGCCTTCTGAGGCCGAACACGAACATGGTGAACCAGACGGCGTACCCGGCGCCCAAGACAAAAGCGATTATGGGAACCCAGGCAAGTGGCAACAATAGCCCAACGACAAGCGGCAGAAGGTGCAGGAAATTCCAGGGCGAACGCGTACTTCCCGGGACCAGTACTTCGCGACTGAAGAAATAGAACGCTGCCGGCGTAATGATCTGGAGCATTACATAGGTCCGGTGATCGAATGGCTCGAGCCCGTGCAGCAAGAAGAACCAGTGATAGAGCTGCAATCCGGTCATGGCAAGCAATAAAGCTATGCAAGCGATGTACCCGAGTCTCGATTTTCCCATGTCGCGCAGGAAAAACAGGTAGGCGACGAGCAATATTGGCGCCGCGACGATCGAGAATCCGATAAGAACAAGCGCAGCTGACGCGATCATGGACTCTTCATTCCGTTCACGGTGCTACGGCAACAGGTATCCGAGCTGCAGCAGGCGGTCGGCAACCCAGATCATTGGCAGGCCAATGATGGCGGTCGGGTCATCTGTCTGCACCGCTTCGAACAGGACAAAGCCCGCGCCCTCAAGTTTGAAGCTTCCGGCGCAGTCATAAGGCTCGTCGTGGCGCAGGTAGGCCTCAGCCAGGCGGCGGTCGAACTGTCGGAAACGAACGATGGTCTTGTCGGTGTGTTCGTAGCGCGCCCGACCGACGGGATCCAGGATGCAGACAGCCGTCAGGAAGGTCACGGCCTTGCCGGATGCGGCGAGCAACTGTTCGATGGCCTTCGAGTGGTCGCCCGGCTTGCCAAGCACCTTGTCTTCGATTACTGCCAATTGATCTGCACCGATGACCAGCGCATCGCGAGCATTGGGCGCGACCGCTTCGGCCTTCTTGCGCGCGAGATGTCTTGCGAGGTCCGCCGGCCCAAGGTCCTGGTCGTTGCGCTCGTCGACCTCCGGCGAGACGACTTCGTACTGGTCGAGGAATCGATTCAGCAGGCCCCGCCGGTAGGATGACGACGATGCCAGGACGATCTGCGGTGCTGACGGATTTTGCATAAACAAATCAAAACCTTAAGACAAGAACGCCAAAGTCTACCCGGTTTGGCGCCGCGGGCTGAAATTTATGTCCCCAAGGCTTTGACTTAAGCAGCGACGGTCCTTATCATGCGCGCGCCATGGGTAATCCGCTACGCGAACGCCGCTCCGCGGCCGATTTGGCGGCGGGCGCTCAAGTAATTGAAATTTCTGAGAAAATCGGCGATTTCGAGCAACTGTCGGCAATTGTCGAAGCGGATCTTGCCGCGCTCGATGCTGATAGAATGCCCACGGGATGGCGCGACTCCGCTGTTGAAGGGAGCCTCGAATTCGGCTTTGCCGATGCGCAGCAGTTGCTGCCGAAGGTCAGTTGCCGGGTCGGGGTAACGGTTGATGCGGTCTGTCAGCGCTGTGTCGAAGCGTTCCGGTTACCGCTTGAAGTGGAGGCCGATCTGCTCTTGCTGGAGCTTGAGCAGGATGCTGATGGCTTCGACGAACTCGAGGTCTGGGAGCTGGAGGAGACACTGCTCCGGCCGCAGGACATTGTGGAAGAATTGCTGATCATGGCGTTGCCGTTTTCGGCGATGCACGCGGACTCAAGCTCGTGCAAAGCGCTTTCGCCGGAGGCGGAGGAAAGCGCCGAGGAAATGACAACGCCTTTTGCCGCCTTGCGCGATCAGATGGCACAGGATAACTGAGGTTCGGCTTGATAGCCGGGTCGATTGGAGAAAATTATGGCTGTTCAAAAAAGTCGCAGGACCCCTGCAACGCGCGGCGCACGTCGTTCGCACGACAAGTTGAAGAAACCGGCGCTGTCGGTTGACCCTACGTCGGGCGAGACACATCTGCGCCATCGCGTAACGCCGGACGGTTTCTATCGCGGCAACCAGGTTGTTTCGCAGCCTGAGATGATCGAAGAAGACGAGTAATTTCATCACTGGTCGGCGCGAAACGCGTCCGACCAGTCTGCCGGTGAGTTCGCACTCGACTATTTCACTTGATGCGATGAGCGGTGACCTTGGTGCCGAGGTCGTCGTGCGCGCGGCTGCCGCGGCGCTTGACCGTTACCGCAACATCGGACTCGTGCTTGTCGGTGACGAACGCGAACTGTCGGGCCTCGTGGGCACCATCATTGGAAACGACTCCCGGCTACGCGTGCATCACGCGAGCCAGGTCGTTGAAATGTCGGAACCCCCGGCGGACGCATTGCGTAAAAAGAAAGATTCCTCGATGCGCGTCGCCATTGATCTTGTCAAGACAGGCGAAGCGGACGCCTGCGTCAGCGCCGGCAACACAGGCGCGCTCATGGCGACGGCGAGATTCGTCCTCAAGATGCTGCCCGGCATCGATCGTCCGGCGATTATTACCGAATTGCCCGCCATCGGCGGCTCAGTGCACATGCTCGATCTCGGTGCGAGTGCCGAAGCAACGGCTGACCGCTTGTTCCAGTACGCGGTAATGGGCTCGATTGTTGCCGCCGATATTGTCGGTATCGAGCAGCCGCGGATTGCGCTCCTGAATATCGGGGCCGAGGACACCAAAGGGCACGACACGGTCAAGGAAGCGGCCGCGATGCTTGCCAAGAGCACACTAAACTACGTCGGTTTCATAGAAGGCAGCGAATTGTTTAAAGGCAAGACCGATGTCGTCGTGACGGATGGCTTTACGGGCAATGTCGCTCTGAAGACTGTGGAAGGAACGGTCGGTATTTGCGTGCACTATCTGAAACGCGAATTCAAACGCAACTGGTTTTCCAAATTGCAGGCGCTGCTGGCACAGAATGTCCTGAGCAATCTCGCCGAAACGATGGACTCGCGCAAATACAACGGTGCGACTCTTGTGGGCCTAAATGGTATCGTGATCAAGAGTCACGGCAGCGCGGATGCCTACGCATTCGAGCACGCGATTGAGACGGCCGTCGTCGAGGTTCGTAATCAATTGCCGCAGCAGATTGGCAGGCTACTGGAGAGGGAATCCGCATGACGTATTCGCGCATCATTGGCACAGGACGGTACCTGCCTGAACGTGTGATGACTAACTTCGACCTGGAGAAGATAGTCGAAACGTCGGATGAGTGGATCCGTACCCGCACCGGTGTTGAGCGCCGCCACGTTGTGGAAGAGGACCAAACCACGTCCGATATGTGCGTGGAGTCAGCGAAGAAAGCGATGGATGCGGCCGGTGTTACACCTGCCGATATCGACATGGTCATTACCGGCACGACGTCACCAGATGTTGTATTTCCCAATGTGTCGACCATTATTCAACACCGCCTTGGTATTCCGGCGTGCACGGCTTTCAGTCTCGAGGCCGCGTGTTCCGGATTCATCTATGCGCTGACAGTTGCAGACAAATTCGTCAAGGCTGGCGAGGCGAAGTGTGTACTTGTGACGGGTGCCGAGTGCATTACGAAGCTGCTCGACTGGGGCGATCGCAATACCTGTGTGCTTTTCGGTGATGGCGCGGGCTCAGCTATCGTGGTGCCCTCGGAGGAGCCGGGCATTCTCTCCTGCGAACTCGGAGCGGACGGCCAGTATCGCGAGTTGCTGCATTACCCGGTTGGCGTATCCAAAAACCTCGCCGCGGCAGGTACCGAAGAAGCCAATATCATCATGCAGGGCAACGAGGTGTTCAAAGTCGCGGTCAAGACGCTGGGCAGGATAGCTCAGGCCGCACTCGACAAGGCCGGCATGACAAAGGAAGAGCTCGATTGGCTCGTGCCACACCAGGCCAACATTCGCATCATCCAGGCGATGGCTAAGCGTCTCAGCATGCCGATGGAGAAAGTCATTCTGACCGTTCAGGACCACGGCAACACGTCGGCGGCATCGGTGCCGCTGGCGCTTGATGTCGGTATTCGCGATGGTCGGGTCAAGAAAGGCCAGCTGATCCTGATGGAAGCCTTTGGCGGCGGATTTACGTGGGGTTCGGTCCTGATGCGACTGTAAATAAGGTGCCAGTCACCCTATTTCCTGAAACCCGCTATCGCCAGGCTGAAGATATCAACGGAAATAGGGTGACTGGCACCTTATTTACCACAAACTGCTTTTCTTCTCTTGCGCTGAGCGGCGTCGCATTCGCTGGTGCAACTGTTGACGTCGCCGGTCCAGTCGATCGCGGCGAATGACCGGGTCTTCGTCGGCGCCGTGTGCTTTTTCGTAATCGTCCCTGAAATCGCAGAAGTCATCGTAGGCTTCACGCACATGTTGCAGTTCACGCGCCACCAGCTCGATGATAATGACGTCATCCAGATAGCCGATAACCGGGATATCGTCGGGGAGTATGTCCTCCGGGTCCGCGAAATAGACGAAGGTTGCCAGAAGGCGCTCACGATCAGATTCGGGCAATTGCCATTCATCGTCGGTCAGCATGCTGATCAACGATTCGAGCTCCGGAATGCGCTTGCCGACGAAGTCCGGCAACGGCTCGCTGCCTCGAATTTCCTCGAGGACCGCCCGGATAGCCTCGATTATTTCGGTATCCTCCGCATCTTTGACGGCTGCACGTGACTGGCGGAGCGCTTTGCGGAAGAACCGCAGGTCGCGGTCAGTGAGTTCGAAGGATATCCTGAGGCTCATTCGGACAGGCTAACGGCAAGTCCCTATGGCGGTCAACGCGCGATGGTTTACCATAGCCACAGCGTAGCGGGTCCAGAGCAATGAAACCGAAACTTATTATTGGTAACAAGAACTATTCCACGTGGTCGTTAAGGCCATGGCTCCTGATGAAGGAAGCGGGCATCGAGTTCGATGAGCATCGAATCGTCCTGGATACGCCGACGACGGCCAAGGAGATCGCCGAGTTTTCTGAGGCGGGCAAAGTGCCCGTACTGCAACTCGAGGACGTGACCGTCTGGGATTCGCTGGCGATCGCCGAAACCGTGGCCGAACGCTGGCCCGAGAAAAAGCTGTGGCCAGAGGATCCTGCCGAGCGCGCGCATGCGCGTGCGATTTCCGCCGAAATGCACTCGGGATTCGAGCATTTGCGCAACTGCATGCCGATGAACTGCAGAGCCATGGGGCGCAAGGTGCATATTCCCGATGAACTTGGCGACGACATCACTCGGGTCATCGATATCTGGGCGGAGTGCCACAAGCACTATGGCGATCGTGGCGGCTGGTTGTTCGGCACCTTCTCGGTGGCCGACGCCATGTACGCGCCGGTCGTGATTCGCCTCCGGACCTATGGCATTAACCTGCCGGATTCCGCGGGCTACTATCCTCATCGCTTGCTCGAAAGCGAGGCTATGCAAGAATGGCTCGCTGCCGCAGAATGCGAGACTGAGGTCATTGAGGCGGACGAAAAAGGCCAGTAATGCGCAAACTGTTTCTTCACCTGGCCGCGGTAACGCTGGTCACCGCACCCGTTTACGCGGACGTCTTCGAACTGCCGCCGGAAGGCTATGACGTCATCGGCTCCGTCGCGACGGTAACTGCGCGCTACGAAGACACGCTCGTGGACATTGCGCGGCGTCATGGGCTCGGCTACTACGATGTCGTGCGGGCAAATCCCGGTGTCAATGTCTGGGTGCCGGGCGAGGGTACCGAAATCGTCCTGCCTAACCGCTTCGTGTTACCGCCGGGACCACGCAAAGGGCTCGTCCTGAATCTCGCCGAGTACCGCATGTATTACTACCCGGAGGCCAGGGAGGGTGAGCCGGCCTACGTATATACCTACCCGATGAGCATCGGCCGCATGGACTGGGAAACGCCGCTGGGCAAGACGAGTATCGTGGCGATGGCAAAGAACCCGGCCTGGTATCCGCCGCAATCGGTGCGCGAAGAACATGCGGCTGAGGGCGACCCGCTGCCGCGTATCGTGCCGCCGGGGCCCGAAAACCCACTGGGTACGCGGGCGCTGCGCCTGGGTCTGCCGGGGTACCTGATCCACGGGACAAACCGGCCAGCCGGCGTCGGCATGCGCGTATCACACGGTTGCGTGCGCATGTTCCCCGAGGATATTGAGTTCCTGTTCGAAAGGATCGGGGTCAAGACGCCCGTGCGCATCATCAACGTTCCGGTCAAGATTGGCTGGGATGGCGAGAAGCTCGTTGCCGAAGTGCATCCCCTGCTCGAGTCGGCACAGCCGCTGGCTGACGAGTCGCTCGAGCAGATCGAGGAGCTCGATGCCGATATCGAGTTACCTGCGCCGAATCCCGAAAGCAAAGATCCATTGACGCATGTGACCGAGCAGTTCATTGCGGCGACAGCGGAGCGGGCAGGGCAACTCGATTGGGACCGGGTCGAAGAACTCGTCGGACGGTCAGATGGCATCCCCGAAGTCGTTGGTACGCGCATAAAAAACGCCGCGACAAGCGCGGCGTCTGAATAGAGCATTTGTAGTCTTAAAGCTACTAAGTCTTGGTCCTGATTACTTGGACATCGACTTCTGGAACATGCGCTCCATGCTTTCTTTGTTAGCTTCGCAACATGCCTGCGATGCCGTAGCGGCAGCGAGTGCCTGATCAGCGGTGCTCTGGGCCGAAGCAGCGGCTTGGGAAGCGCGATCAGCGGCTGCGCGAGCAGCTTCAGCAGCAGATGCAGCAGCGGCTGCGTCAGCGGCGGCACGATCAGCCGTAGCTTGAATTTCATCTGTGCTGGCGCAACCAGCGGCCAGTGCAACGAACAGTGCAAGTGCGCTTGCTCTGAGTGCGGTCTTTTTCATTTTGGAAGGTTCCTTTGTTGGGTAAAACTGCAGGCGCATTATTTCCCAAACGGCCCGCTGCTGCAATGAAAACTCCTGTTTTTATTGTCTTTTGTCTGTGGATAGCGACAAATAGATAGTTGTAGGAGCCCGCCTTGCGGGCGATTCTCCAAGCCACCTCAATGACCGACCTTGAAAAGCCGCCGCTCGGCGGCGGCTGCTTGCGCTTCACCCGTAAGACGGGTTCCTGCAGGCGCGCTCCTGCGGTAGTTCGATTTTGATGTTGCACCAGGCTGGGTACTGTATATAATCCCATATACTGTGAATCCATACAGGAACTGCTCAAATGCGCGAACTAACCCCCAGACAAAAGCAAATTCTCGAGATGATTCAAGAGTTTATCTCTGAGACCGGTATGCCACCGACGCGCGCCGAGATCGCGCGACAACTCGGTTTCAAATCCGCCAACGCGGCTGAAGAGCATCTCCGTGCCCTGCAGAGAAAGGGGGCGCTCGAACTCCTGCCGGGTGCCTCGCGTGGTATTCAACTCAAGGATTCACTGCGTGACCAGATGGGCTTGCCGCTGGTCGGTCGTGTTGCGGCGGGCAGCCCGATCCTCGCGCAGGAGCATATCGAGGCACATTACAAAATCGATCCACAGCTGTTTAATCCCAAACCGCACTACTTGTTGCGCGTGCATGGTATGAGTATGAAAGATGCGGGCATTCTCGACGGGGACCTCGTTGCGGTGCATCGCACGCCGGAAGTGCGCAGCCGGCAGATTATCGTTGCGCGTCTCGATGACGAGGTGACGGTCAAGCGTTACCGCCAGAATGGGTCACTGGTATCGCTCTTGCCCGAGAACGATGAGTTCGAACCTATCGAAGTTGATCTCAAGGAGCAGTCACTGGTCATCGAAGGCGTCGTTGTTGGCGTCATTCGCGACGGCCTGCCGTTGCATTGAGCATTGTCATCGTCGCTCGACAAACTACTGGAGAGCCCGCGTGTCTGGCGCGGACGTGACCAGGCCGGACAGAAGGCAGGACTGCCGACCGGCTATGCGGAGCTCGACAGGCACCTGCCCGGGGGAGGCTGGCCGCCCGCGTCACTGACCGAAATCCTGACCGCACATTACGGCATTGGCGAGCTGCGCCTGCTGATGCCGGCACTTGCAAGACTCAGCACCGAATCACCACAACATGATTTCACCGAGCCCGGCTGGCTTGCCTGGGTAGCGCCCCCGTTCCAGCCGTATCCGCCTGCATTGCAGCAATGCGGTATCGATTTATCGCGGATGCTTATCGTGCGCCCTAAAAATGCCAACGAGATACTCTGGTCGGCCGAGCAAGCCTTGTCATCGGGGACCTGTGCTGCCGTGTTGCTGTGGCCGGAAACGCTTGATGACCAGGCGAGCCGGCGGTTGCAACTGGCTGCCGAGAAAGGTGGCAGCTGGGCTATCGCGTTTCGGCCCCTGGCCGCACGCCAGCAAAACTCGGCAGCGGCATTGCGTCTTGAACTGCATTCGAATGGACAGGGTACGCGCGTACAGATTCTCAAAAGTCGTGGCGGTCGCCCGACGGTTATCAGTCAGCTTCTGTAAATGAAATCACGGGCCTGCAAACCACCCGTCATGGGGCGGGACGTTGCCCCGACTTCCCCTGCGGTACAGCAGGACCTGCCGCTCGTAGGAGCGGCCATCGGCCGCCAGGAGGTTTCGGTTCGCGACAAGTCGCGGCCAGTGGCCGCTCCTGCAGCCGTGGAGCGGCTGTGGTTTTGCGTGTGGCTGCCGCACCTGCCGCTGGAAGCAAACAGGTCCTCAGATGGTGCGACAGCTGTGGTCGAGGAACAACACGGCATTCACCGTATCCTGCTGGCCGATGCCGAGGCCCGCGCTGCCGGCGTGATGCCGGGGCAGGCTGCCAACGCAGCGCTTGCATTACTGCCAGGTCTGGAACTCGAAGAGCGTAGTTTGCTCCGCGAACAGCAGGCACTTGAAGGACTGGCGACCTGGCTGGAACGATTTTCATCGTTTGTCTCCATTGCCGATCAGAACGTGTTGCTACTCGAGATCGCGGGTAGCCTGCGTTTGTTTGATGGTTTACAGGAATTGCGGCAAAAAATTTCTGCAGGCCTGCGGGAACTCGGGTTTACAGCATCGCCTGCGATTGCGCCGACGCCGCTTGCGGCAACCTGGCTGGCGCGCTCCGGGCACCGTGTCTGCGTACGCGATGAAACAAACCTGGTGCCGGCCTTACGCAAACTGTCGATTACCTGCCTCAATTGGCCGGCCACGTTGTGCGAGGCACTGACGGGAATGGGTGTGACCACGGTTGGTGATTGCCTGCGCCTGCCGCGAGAAGGATTTACACGGCGCTTTGGCGCCGAATATTTGCTCGCACTCGATCGGGCGCTCGGCCATTTGCCCGACCCACGTAATTCCTGGCGTGCCCCCGAACGGTTTTGTGTGGATTACGAGATGACCGAAGAGCAAATCGATCGCGAGGTGCTGCTCAATATTTGTAATGAGCTGCTGCAGTCACATGAGCAATTTTTGCTGGCGCGCCAACTCGGGGCGCAGCGTCTAAGTTTCAGTTTTTTCCATCTCAAGGGACCGGCGACGGAACTGCGTCTCGGTTGCGCCCAGGCGGAACGCTCGGCCAGCCGCTGGTTCGAGTTGCTGGGTATTCGTTTTGAGCAATTGGTACTGCCTGAACCGGTTATCGCCGTACGCTTGCGCAGTGGCATGGCACAAGCGCTGCAGGCGGAGTCGGCAATCTTGAATTTCCGGGGCAAACCCGGGACACAGCAACGGCGGTTTTCGATCACGCAACTCGCGGAGCGGCTCATCGCGCGTATCGGTGACCAATCGGTACAGGCAACGTCCATGGTGGCCGAGCACCGGCCGCACTATGCCTGGAGCTCCCAGAGCCTGCTTTCGGACTGGTCGAGCAACACGCTGGACGAGCCCCCGCGGTACCTGCAGCGCCCGCTATGGATGCTGCCCGAGCCGGCCTTGTTGCCTGCTGACAGTGGTTATCCTGTCCACCAGGGCTGTCGCCTGCGATTCATTGACGGCCCCGAGCGCCTCGAAACCGGCTGGTGGGACGCGGACGGTATTTCTCGTGACTACTACACGGCGGCAGGCCAGGACGGCAGGCGACTATGGGTATTTCGAAATCGTAAGCGCGACCGCGATTACAAATCATCCGGCGAATCCTCCTGGTACCTGCATGGGTACTTTGGTTAAAAGCCTCCGCCATGTCCCGTCGCTACGCGGAATTACACGCGCTCAGTAACTTCACCTTCCTGCGCGGTGCCTCGCATCCCGAAGAACTCGTCGAGACCGCGGCAAAACTCGGTTACGAGGCACTCGCAATCACCGATGAATGCTCGATGTCGGGTATCGTGCGCGCCCATGCGGTTGCCAAAGAGGCTGGGCTAAAGAAGCTGATTATCGGTGCGGAGTTGCGTTTGCGCAGTGGCCGCAAGCTGGTCGCGTTGGCTCGCAACCAGAACGGTTATACGTCGCTATGCCGTCTGATCACCATGGCGCGCCGCGCGGCGGAGAAGGGCAGTTATGAACTGACGCGTCTTGCCTTTGAGGACGGGCTGCCGGATTGTCTCGTGTTGTGGGTTCCTGACCAGGACTACACGCTCGATGTCGAAGACCACTGGATTCGAGAGACGTTTCGCGATCGTTTGTGGATTGCGGTTGAGTTACTGGCGGACGGGCGACAGCGCGAACAGCTTGCGAGATTGCGCGAAGAAGGGCGCCGCCTCAAATTGCCACTCGTAGCCAGCGGTGACGTGCACATGCATTGTCGGGCACGACGCATCCTGCAGGATACGGTGACGGCAATACGGTACGGCACCACGATCGACAATGCCGGCTTTGCCTTGTATCCGAACGGTGAACGACACCTGCGTTCGCTCGATGTGCTGCAACGCGTCTACCCGGCTGACCTGCTCGAAGAAACCGTGCGCATTGCCGATGCCATTGATTTCTCACTCGATGAGTTGCGTTACGAATACCCGAACGAAATCATTCCTGAGGGCGAAACCTCTGCGACCTACCTGCGTAAGCTGACCGAGGCAGGAATGCGGCGACGCTGGCCGCAGGGCGTGTCACGCAAAGTGGCGATGCTCATCGAGCACGAACTGGCACTCATTGCGGAGCTCAACTACGAGCCATACTTCCTGACTGTGTACGACATTGTTGCGTTTGCGCGCTCGCAGGACATCCTGTGCCAGGGGCGCGGATCGGCAGCAAACTCGGCCGTCTGTTTTTGCCTTGGGATTACAGAGGTTGATCCGGCGCGCATGGAGATGCTCGTCGAACGGTTTATTTCGAAAGAGCGTAACGAGCCACCGGACATCGATGTCGATTTCGAACACGAACGTCGTGAAGAGGTAATCCAGTACATCTATGCGAAGTACGGCCGCGAACGTGCGGCGCTCGCGGCAACTGTCATTACGTACCGGCCACGCAGTGCGCTACGCGATGTTGGCAAGGTGCTGGGCCTGAGTGACCTGCAGGTCGGTCGCTTGTCGCGATCGATGCAGTGGTGGGACGGTCACAAAGTCGACGACAGTCGTATCCTCGAGGCGGGTCTCGCCCCCGATAGTCCCATCATCAAGCGCTTGCTGTACCTCGTTGGGGAGCTGATCGGTTTTCCAAGGCACCTGTCGCAGCACGTCGGTGGTTTTGTTATTTCCGATGCGCCGTTGCATGAACTCGTACCCGTCGAAAATGCAACCATGCCGGACCGCACGGTTATCCAGTGGGAAAAGAATGATCTCGAGGATCTCGGTCTTCTGAAAGTCGATGTGCTGGGTCTTGGCATGCTGACAGCGATTCGCAGGAGTTTCGATCTAATCCGGGATTTCGACGGTCGTGAGTACACGCTGGCCACGGTACCGGCTGAAGACCCGGTGGTGTACGACATGATCTGCGCTGGGGACACGATGGGCGTCTTTCAGATCGAGTCGCGCGCACAGATGACGATGCTGCCCAGGCTTCGACCACGTTGTTATTACGACCTCGTTATCGAGGTGGCAATTATTCGTCCCGGGCCCATCCAGGGCGACATGGTGCACCCGTATCTCAGGCGTCGGAATGGTGAAGAGGCCGTCGACTACCCGAGTGAGGAAGTGAAGGGTGTGTTGCAACGAACGCTGGGTGTGCCGATCTTCCAGGAACAGGTCATGCAACTGGCGGTGGTGGCCGCCGGATTTACGCCGGGCGAGGCAGATAGCCTGCGCCGTGCCATGGCCGCCTGGAAGCGGCGTGGTGGGCTTGGACCGTTCGAGGAGAAGCTGATCAATGGCATGCGCGAGCGTGGTTATGACGAAGGGTTTGCGCGCCAGATCTTCCAGCAGATCCTGGGGTTCGGCGAGTATGGTTTTCCCGAGTCGCATTCGGCGAGCTTCGCCTTGCTTGTGTACGTCTCGTCGTGGCTCAAGTGTCACGAGCCAGCAGCGTTCACCTGCGCGCTTCTGAACAGCCAGCCAATGGGATTTTACTCGGCGTCGCAGCTCGTCCAGGACGTTCAGCGCCACGGTGTCATCGTTCAGCCGGTCGATATCAATCGTAGCGGCTGGGATTGTTCGCTCGAAGCGGATGGAGCCGGCACAGCCACGTTGCGCCTTGGACTCAGGATGGTCAAAGGGCTGTCCGAGGAAGCTGGCCAGCGTATTGTTGCCGAGCGCGTTAGCGGCGAGTACACGCAGGTACAGGCCCTGCTCGAGCGTGCCGGGCTGGACCGGCGCGAGCTTGGCGTATTGGCGTCGTCAGGCGCGTTACAGCCGCTCTCAGGGGACCGACACCGCGCACGCTGGGCTGTTGCGGGCGCAGAGAAGCCCATGCTGCTGTTTCCGAACATGGCGCGTTACGAGGCGACACCTTTGCTGCAGAAGCCGACCGAAGGACAGAACATTGTGGCGGACTATCGAAGTACAGGCCTGACGCTGGAGCGCCACCCGATTTGCCTGCTACGGCGACATCTCGACCGTTATCGCTATGTGCAGGCGGAACAACTGCCGGTGCTCGGTGATGGTCAGAAGGTCAATGTCGCGGGACTGGTGATTACCAAGCAGCGTCCCGGCACAGCAAGTGGCGTGATTTTCGTGACACTCGAGGACGAGACCGGACAGATCAATCTCGTGCTGTGGAAACAGGTCGCAGAACAGTATCGTGCGGCGCTGCTCAACGCGCGCTTGCTTGGGGTTTCCGGGGAATTACAGATAGAAGGGCAGGTGATACACGTGATCGCAGGGCAATTGTTCGATCACTCCGATTTGCTCGGCGACCTGAGTGTGCACTCAAGGGACTTTCGTTAGGAAAAACTAGACGTCTTCGTCGAGATTGAAATTGAAGGTACTGTCGAGTTCCTTGTCGCGTTGTTCCTCGATTTCTTCAAGGCGCTTACGCACCGCGCGCTTATGCTCCGCCTCGTCCGGATCTTCCTTGTCGAGCTTCTCAGCGAGCGCCTTGAACTCCCCCGAAACATCGATAACCGTATCGCCACCGATGTCTGGCATAGCGTCTTCCGACGTAGCGTCGTCGTCCCGAACCTCGTCGTCCCGAACCTCGTCTACCGACTCGTCGAGATCTGTTTCTACTTTGTCGCCGTTGTTACCGATCATTGCATCTTCCTCACAACAGGCAGGTCAGCCAGAAATCACCTGATCAGGTTATTAATTTCAAAGATCGGGAGCAAAATTGCAAGCACAATCGTGAGAACGACTGCGCCCATGATCACAATCAGGAGCGGCTGCAGGATGCCGAGCAGCGCGGCGATGAGGCCATCGACTTCGCGTTCCTGCCCGGCGGCCGACCGCGACAGCATTTCCTCGAGTCTGCCGCCGGCCTCACCACTCGATACGAGGTGGATCATCATCGGCGGAAACAGCTTACTCGCGTCCAGTGATTTGCTGATCGATGCACCCTCGCGCACACGCACGGTCGCCTCGGTCACAGCATCGCGCATGGGCACGTTCTCGATAACTTCGGCGGAGATCTTCAGGGCCTGGAGAATTGGCACGCCACTGCCCGCAAGAATACTGAGCGTGCGCGTAAAACGTGCTGTATTCACGCCACGTGTCAGTCGGCCAACTATCGGCGTGCGCAGCAGGGCGCTGTGATAGCTCCTGCGCGGCCCTTCCTTCTGGAGAATCCACCACGTCAGCCAGGACAATGCGGCGAAGCCGATGATCACCAGTAGCCACCAGTCACGGAGAAAGTCGCTGGTAGTAATCATCGCGACTGTCAGGCCAGGCAGGTCGGCCGACGTATTCTCGAATACTCCGACAATTTTCGGTACCACAGTCGCCAGCATGAAGGCGATGATGCCGACTGAGAACACAACCAGGGCGATCGGGTAGATCATTGCGTTCGTGACCCGTTGCCGCAATTCCTGTCGGGCTTCGGTGTAGTCTGCGAGCCGTTCGAGCACGACGTCCAGGTGTCCCGACTGTTCGCCGGCGGCGACCGTCGCTCGATAGAGTTCAGGAAATGCCTGCGGAAACTCGCTGAGGCCATCGGCGAGCGTGTGGCCTTCCATCACTTTGGCGCGCACCCCGAGCAGGATACTCTTGGTGCGCGGCTGGTCATTCTGTTGCGCGACGGCGAGCAGGGCTTCTTCGAGCGGTAATCCGGATTGTGACAGTGATGCAAGCTGACGCGTGATCAGCGCGAGTTCGCCGGACGACATCCCGCGCCGAAAGGAAAAGCTGCGTTGCCGCCGCGCTTCTTTCTGGGCTACCTCGGTGACACTGACCGGGAGCAGGCTCCGATCGCGCAAAATCTGGCGGACGTGTTTCGGTGTATCCCCTTCAAGCACTCCTTTGGACTGCTTGCCGGACTGGTCCATTGCGACGTATTCGAACGCTCCCATCAGGTTCCGCCAGTACCGTTAGTCTTCTCGGGTGACACGCAACACTTCTTCGAGTGTCGTATGTCCTCGCAGGACCTGGCGTCGTCCGTCCGCACGAATGCTCGGGCTGGTCTTGCGTGCATGCCGATCGAGTTCCTGCTCGCTGACGCCGCCATGAATCATTTCCCGCATTTCGTCATCGACCGTGATCAACTCATAGATGCCCGTACGTCCATGGAAGCCGCCGCCGGGGACGTTGCCCGCGTGGTACAGCGTCGGTGGGTTGGCCGGATCAACGCCCAGGATTTTGCATTCGTATTCGCGTGCCGTGTAAGGGACCTTAGTCTCGTCGTCGAGTACACGCACCAGCCGTTGCGCAAGCACACCGAGCAGGCTGGACGACAGCAGGAAAGGCTCGACGCCCATATCGCGCAGTCGCGTCACGGCGCCCGCCGCTGTATTGGTATGCAGTGTGGACAGAACGAGGTGTCCCGTCAGGCTGGCCTGTACGGCAATTTCGGCCGTTTCGAGATCCCGAATCTCACCCACCATCACGACGTCCGGGTCCTGTCGAAGAATGGCGCGCAAGCCACGTGCGAAGGTCATTTCAACCTTCGTGTTGACCTGGGACTGTCCAATGCCGTCGATAAAGTACTCGATTGGATCTTCGACCGTCATGATGTTGCGCGTGTTGTCGTTAATGCGCTCGAGTGCCGCGTAAAGCGTCGTCGTCTTACCCGAGCCCGTAGGACCCGTCACGAGAATGATTCCGTGAGGCTTGTGAATCAGGTCGTCGGTCTTCTTCTCGGTCTCCGGGTCCATGCCCAGCGACATCAGGTCGAGGCGACCTGCCTGTTTGTCAAGCAGGCGAAGTACGACACGCTCACCGTGCCCGGATGGCATCGTCGAAACACGAACATCAACAGCGCGGCCAGCGATGCGCAATGAAATACGGCCATCCTGCGGGAGTCGTTTCTCGGCGATGTCGAGCTTCGACATTACCTTGATGCGTGAGACAACCAGCGGCGCCAGTGCACGACGCGTCTGCAGTATCTCGCGCAACACGCCATCGACGCGAAATCTCACGCCAAGACGGTTCTCATACGGTTCTATGTGAACGTCCGAAGCGTTTTCCTTGATCGCTTCGGTGAGCACCGCGTTGATGAAACGAATGATCGGCGCGTCGTCGTCGCTCTCGAGCAGATCGGAGGGCTCCTGCAGCTCCTGTGCGACTTGCGTCAGGTCGAATTCGTCATCGAGTCCGTCGACCATGGATGATGCTTTGGTGCTGTCCTGCTCGTAGGATTCTTGCAGCAGCGTGTCGAATGCCTCCGCCGAAACGCGCGACATCTTGAGCGGAACTCCTGCAAATCGTCGCGCCTCGGCGAGGCTCAATGGTGACGCGCCAGCACGATAGACGGCTTCGCCACCGGAGTCATCGAGATCCCGGATGAGAACGCCGTGGCGTTTGGCAAACGAGAAGGGCAGCGTATTCCGAATCTGTGGCTCGGCTGCCTCCGCCGTTTCAAGGACAATATCTGTTTCAGCTTCCATCACCATTACTGGCTCGTATCGCCTTCAGGTTCAGCGCTTTGGGTTTGATCTTCCGCGCCTTCTTCGAGCGGCGGCAACATCGGCCGATTCCTGCCAGGCATAAGCTGTATGCTGTTATCTTGACCGCCCTGTTGGATTTGGCGAATCGTGTTGTACTTGGCGTTAGTCTCAAACGTGGTTGTTGCGGCATCGCGCAGAATCGTCGGTTTTATGAAGATCATGAGATTCGTCTTGACCTTCTCGGTCTTCTGCGAGCGGAACAGGGCGCCAAGCACCGGAATACTGCCGAGTACCGGCACTCGTTGATCGCTTTCGCGCAACGCGTCTTCGAGCAGGCCGTCCAGCACGAGAATCTGACCGTCATCGACGATCACAGTCGTCTCGACGATTCGCTGGTTCGTGATCAGGTCAACGGCGGCGGCTGACTGCGCGATACTTGAGATCTCTTGTGAGATATCGAGAAGCATCGAGTCACCCTCATTGATCTGCGGCGTTATCGCGAGTTTCACGCCGATCGACTGGCGTTGCACAGTCTGGAACGGATTCACGGCTCCGCCGGCACTGCCCGTGTTGCTGTAGGAGCCTGTCACGAACGGCACTTCCTGCCCGACGTTCAGCGATGCTTCCTCATTATCCGTGGTCACAACGGACGGGGTGGAAATGATGTTCGTATCTGCGTCCGCCTCCAGCGCGCGCAGGATCGCGGCGAAACTGACGTTGCCATCCGAGATCCGGCCAACGCCAAGCGTGATGCCCTCACCAATCAGTCCGGTCGGGTCCACGGTGGTACCGCCGCTGCCCACTGCGGCACCCAGTTGCACCACGCCATTCATGAAACTCGGGAAGTTCGTGACACCGATAGGTGCGTTTGTACTCGCGCCTTCGATAGCCCAGGTAACACCCAGTTCGTTTTTCTCGTCAGCAATGACCTCGACGATGATTGCCTCAACCAGTACCTGGGCGCGTCGAATGTCGAGTTTGTCCACGATCCGCATGATTGAACGCATCATCTTCGGTGGCGCATCGATGACCAGCGCATTGGTTTGTGTATCGGCCCATACATTGATCTCGTTCATTGACCGGGCGCCGCCGGCCGCGGCCGCACCGCCAGCGGCCGCCTGTACCTGGCCCGTAAAGTGCTGCTGCAGCTTGGTGGACAATTCTTCGGCGTCCGCGTAGCGCAGGTAGCGTACTTGCGTGTCGCCACCCCCGTCGAGCGGCGTGTCGAGATGCGCGATCAGCGTCCGCAAGCGCAGGCGCTCATTCTTGTCACCGCCGATAAGCACGCTGTTGGTGCGTGCGTCCGCGACCAGGCTTGTCACAACCGGGGCGCCGTCAGATCGGGGCGACTGGGTGAGAGCGGTCATGATGCGGACGATCTCGGCTGCTGAGGCGTGCTGCAGGGTCACGACCTCGATGTCTTCATCGCTGGCCATATCGATGCGCCGAATAATGCTGACCATGCGCGCGATGTTGGCAGCTCGATCCGAGATGATCAGCATATTCGAGCCGGCATGCGCAACGAGGTGCCCGTACTGTGGAATCAAAGGACGCAGGATGGCAACGAGCTGCGTCGCGCCGACGTTGCGAACCTGCACAACCTGGGTTGCGATGTCGTCGGGACCTTCTGCTCCCTCGACGCCGATCGGACTGGCGAACTGCCGCGCAGTCGCGTCGGGAACGATCTTGATCAGGTCGCCACTTTCGACGGCGACATAGCCATGCACCTGAAGGATCGACAAAAAGGCCTCGTACAGTGCGTCAGGGCCCAACGGTGTCGGTGACAGCAACGTAACGCGGCCCGTTACTCGCGGGTCGAGAATGAAGTTCTTGCCAGTGACCAGCGAGACGGCCTCGACGACCTGCCGAATGTCGGCATCTTTCCAGTTGAGCGTTGCGGCGGGTTGCTGCGCCCAGGCTGATGCGGAAATTGCCAGCACGGTCACTGCAAGAAGCGTACGCAAGATGCCTGGCTTGTTGGTTACTGATTTCATTGTCATTTGGTTTGCTCGCCAGACAAATCGAGTTGACTGGTTTTGAGGACAATCGTTTGCGGCTGCCCGTTGCGTTCGATGGTCACAGTTACTTGTTCAGCTGTGCCAAGAGATTGAAAGACCTGCATGGCCTGGGTCGGATCGGTCAGAGATTGGCCATCGATATCCTTGATCAGATCACCGGGCCGCAGACCTAATGCCGCAAACTGCTGCCTGTTGCGACCCGGGTAGACGCGATAGCCGGCCTGTTCGCCGTTCACCAGGTACGGCGTCGGTCGAATAACGTCGGTCAGCTTCGACAGGTTTTCGGTCACGACGTTCTGAATACTTGCCGTGTTCTTCTGGCTGGTCTGGCGGGTCGTGCTCGTGGTCCGGCGGGTCTGCGTGGTACGCCCGGCAGGGAAGTCGCTCGGCAACTTGAGGTTCGTGAGGGCTCCGTTTTCGTTGAGCACCACCCGCTCGGCATACACGGCATGCAGGGTGGCACCTGAGCCGACCGAGTCACCGATTTCGTAGACCTGCTGCTCTGCATTGTTATCGGCAATGACCGCGACCGAAAATTCCGGCACGGCCGACGCAATCGTCCCCTTGAGAACGAGATTGGTGAGCCGTGTGTCTGCGAGGTTGTCGTCCACGATGGGGGCAGCCACGACAAGCTCGTCCACAGCGTCGGCCTCTCCGAACATATGATTGTCAGCAATATCCTGGACGTTTGCGCCGCGCGCGGGACCGGCGGCCGCCGCGGGCAGCTCCATCGGTGGTACAACAATGTCTCCGGTCGAGGGGGCGGGTACGAGCATCCAGATGATGCGTGCGATCTGCCAGCCGATCACGATAGCCAGGAACAGGCTGACCCAGGGTGGCAAAACCCTGTTGATGGTCGTCAGCGCGGCGGTCCCGTCGGCGCTCGAAAAGTCGGTCCATTTGGCTTTTGTGATCATGTCCTGCCGGATCGGCATCCTTACCTGTACTTCATCTATAACGCAGCGACCCGATGATACGGGTTGAGGTACAACAGCGACAAGCCGCAAAACGGCGAAAATACTATATTTGGCAATAATATATCGGGTCGGCTGTGGGTCCATATATAATACTTTGCCAGTACGCCTGCGGCGTACGATGGCCATTGACTTACCGAAATTTGACCGTATATCCGCAAATCGATCATGAGTGACCAACGCAACGAAAACGAGCAGCACGGCAGTTATGACCTCGCCGTCGAAGAAGCACGTCCGAAGATCAAGCAGCCACCGCTGTACCGCGTGGTGTTGATCAACGACGATTTCACCCCTATGGAGTTCGTCGTCGATATCCTGGAGTCGATTTTCGGGATGGAGCGCACTCGCGCCACACAGGTTATGCTCGAAGTTCATACCAAGGGCAAAGGCATCTGCGGCGTCTACAGTTTCGAAATCGCCGAGACCAAGGTTGCGCAGGTTATGAGTATTGCGAAGCAGCAGCAGCACCCGCTGTTGTGCACGATGGAAGAGTCCTGAGGAGACACGATGCTCTCGAGCGAGCTTGAATTCTGTTTGAACGAGGCTTTTCAAAGAGCCCGCGACCGGCGTCATGAATACATGACGGTGGAGCACTTGCTGCTCGCGCTGCTTGATATCCCCAGGGTGCACGAGATATTGAAGGCCTGCGAGACAAACATGGCCGAACTGCGCCGCCAGTTGACCGAATGCGTCGACGAGCAAACCCCGTTGTTGCCGGACGAGGAAGACGCTGAAGTGCAGCCGACGCTTGGCTTCCAGCGCGTCCTGCAGCGTGCGGTTTTCCACGTGCAGTCAAGCGGCAAGAAAGAAGTCACAGGCAGCAACGTACTGGTCGCCATTTTCAGCGAGAAACAGTCGCAAGCCGTGTATTTCCTGGGTTTGCAGGACGTCACACGCCTCGATGTCATCAATTACATTTCTCACGGCATGCCCCAGGTATCTGCCGAAGGCGCTGAGGAAGGCGAGACGCAGGTCGACTCGGAGATGGACGTCGAAGCTTCTCCGCTGGAGCAGTACGCAACCAATCTCAATCAGCGCGCGATCGACGGCAAGATCGACCCCCTGATCGGGCGCGAGCTCGAAATCGAACGCACCGTGCAGATTCTCTGCCGGCGGCGCAAGAATAATCCGCTCTATGTCGGTGAGGCGGGCGTTGGCAAGACGGCACTGGCGGAGGGTCTCGCGCGCATGATTACCGAGGAGCGGGTCCCGGAAGTGCTGCAGGACAGCACGATTTATGCGCTGGACATGGGAACTCTGATCGCGGGCACCAAGTATCGCGGCGACTTTGAGAAACGCCTCAAAGGCGTCATCGCGGAAATCCGGGAAGATCCGGGCGCGATCCTGTTTATCGATGAGATTCACACCGTCATCGGGGCCGGCGCCGCGTCGGGGGGCGTTATGGACGCCAGCAACCTGATCAAGCCGGTTCTGGCGAATGGCGAGATCCGCTGCATCGGCTCGACGACCTACTCGGAGTACCGAGGAGTTTTCGAGAAAGATCATGCACTTGCAAGACGTTTCCAGAAAATAGATGTACCTGAGCCGACCGTTCCCGAAACGGTTGCCATCCTGAACGGCTTGAAGTCGCGTTTCGAAGAGCACCACGGCATTCATTACGACACGGCGGCGCTTGAAGCGGCCGCAGAATTGTCCGCACGGCACATCAACGACAGGCACCTGCCGGATAAAGCCATCGATGTCATGGATGAGGCCGGCGCCAATTTGCGCCTGCAGCCGGTCAGTGAGCGCGGGGAACGCGTCACTGTCGAACTCGTCGAGAATATCGTGGCCAAGATGGCTCGAATCCCGGCCAAGAGTGTCTCGGCGTCGGATCGTGATGCGCTGCGCACACTCGAGCGCGATCTCAAGCTGACGATCTTCGGTCAGGACCAGGCGATCGAGGCGCTGGCAAGCGCGATCAAGATGTCGCGGTCCGGTCTACGCGAGGAAGAAAAGCCAATCGGTGCGTTCCTGTTCGCGGGCCCGACCGGCGTCGGCAAGACCGAGGTCACCCGGCAACTCGCGCTGCTCATGGGCGTCGAGTTGATTCGCTTCGACATGTCGGAATACATGGAAAAGCACACGGTATCCCGGCTTATCGGCGCCCCTCCGGGCTATGTCGGGTTCGACCAGGGCGGTCTGCTGACTGAGGCTGTGACCAAGAATCCACACGCCGTCGTGCTGCTCGACGAGATCGAAAAAGCGGACCCCGAAGTGTTCAACCTGCTGCTGCAGGTCATGGATCACGGCACCCTGACGGATAACAACGGTCGCAAGGCTGATTTCCGCAACGTCATCGTGGTTATGACGACCAATGCCGGCGCGCGGGAAATGAGCCGGGCGTCGATCGGCTTCACGCAACAGGATCACTCGGCCGATGGCATGTCGATCATCAAGAAGTCGTTCTCGCCCGAATTCCGTAATCGCCTCGACGCGATTATTCAGTTTGCAGAACTCGAGATTGATTCGATCATGCGTGTCGTCGACAAGCTCGTCGTCGAGCTGGAGGCGAAGCTGGGCAACAACGCGGTCACGCTCGAACTGGACGACGAGGCCCGGGCGTGGATTTCCGAACGTGGTTACGACCCGAAGATGGGCGCGCGCCCGATGGCGCGTATTATCCAGGAGTACATTAAACGGCCGCTCGCCGAGGAACTGTTGTTCGGTAGCCTCGAAGAGGGCGGACACGTCCGAATCACCGTCGGCAAGGACGGGGAGCTGGAGTTAATTGCTGAACCGGTGCTCAGGGAGTTGACACACCAGCCTGAAGGTCAGGAAACGGATCAGGCGACGGACTAGCGGCCGAGATCAACGTCCACGATAGACGATACGTCCCTTCGAAAGGTCGTACGGGGTGAGTTCCACGGTAACTTTGTCGCCCGTGAGAATACGAATGTAGTTCTTGCGCATCTTTCCGGAGATATGCGCCGTCACCACGTGGCCGTTCTCGAGCTCAACCCGGAACGTGGTATTCGGCAGCGTCTCCATCACGACGCCTTCCATCTGAATGGCTTCTTCTTTCGCCAAGGGGTCTAAATTCCTGTACTGCTAAAAGGCTCGCGAATTGTGCAGAAACGGCCCCGGTATTGCAATGCGCGGCGCCCGCAAAGCCTTACTCCGAAAGCAATTCCCGCACCGAAATCGGGCTGTCCGGCCAGCTTTTGTAAGGTCTGACCGGCTCGCAAAGTGTCTCCAGCAAGCCCGAAAACTCGCTGCGAGGAATAATCGACGCGCCCAGCGACAGCAAATGGCGGGATTGCACCTGGCAATCGACTATCCCGATTTCACCGGCGTCGAGCAGGCGATCGAGCACGAGCAGCGCGATCTTCGAGGCATTGGCGTGCTTGCTGAACATGGATTCGCCGAACACGGCCTGGCCAATAATCAGGCCGTAGAGGCCGCCGATTAGCTGCTCCTCCTGCCAGATTTCGATCGAATGGGCCCAGCCGCTGTCGTGCAGCTGTCGGTACGCATTGATCATGTCGTCCGTGATCCACGTGCCCTGCTGGTATCGGCGTGGTCCCGCGCACTCGGTAATAACCTCATTGAATGTCGTGTTGAAGCGAACTTCGGCAGTGGAGCTTCGCAGTTGCCGCTGAAGTCGCCGCGACAGATGAAGGTCGTCTTTGAGGAAGACGCAGCGCGGGTCGGGGGACCACCACAGGAGCGGTTGTCCCTCGTCGTACCACGGGAATATGCCGCGGCGGTACGCGGCGAGCAGCCGCTGTGGAGAAAGATCGCCACCGGCCGCCAGCAGTCCGTCCGGTTCCCGCAACGCTGTCTCCACCGACGGAAAAGCGTTCGGCGGGTCGTCAGCCGTGAGCCAGACAACGCGCTGGTTACTCATTGTTCGTGCTCGCCTGACTTATAAGGCGTGTGTTCATCGACCGCTTCGATATAACGATCGATATGCCGTCCTTCTTCATCCAGGTAGCGCTCGATGGCGTTCGCAAATTCGGGATGTGCCAGCCAGTGCGCGGACCAGGTTGTGACGGGTGAGAAGCCACGGCTTACTTTGTGCTCGCCCTGGGTCCCGGGTTCAAACAACTGCTTCCCTGTCTCGATGCAGTAGTCGATTCCCTGGTAGTAACAGGTCTCGAAATGCAGTGCGTCGAAGTGTCCGTCGCTGCCCCAGTAGCGTCCATAAAGCGTCGTGGCACTTTCGAAAAAGACGGCAGCAGCGACTGGTCGATCGTGAAGCTCCGCCTGTATGACGAGAATATTTTCTGGTAATTCAGTACTCAGACCTTCGAAGAAAGCCTGGTTGAAGTAAGGCAACGACCCTCGTTGCATGAATGTTCGCGCGATCAGCGCATACACGGTTGCCCAGGCGTCACTATCCAGTTCTGCACCGCGAAGGCGCCTGAAGCGAATGCCATGCTCGGCAACGCGGCGACGGTCGCGCTTTGCCTTCTTGCGTTTCGCCGAGGTGAACGTCGCGAGAAAGTCATCGAAGCTGCCGTAGTCCTGGTTGTGCCAGTGAAACTGGCAGTCCTTGCGAACCAGGAGGCCTGCGTCCTCGAACTGCGGAATTTCGTCTTCCGCCGGAAACAGGATGTGTAGGGACGAGCATCCCGAATCGACTGCGAGTTGCGTCGCGGCGCCGACCAGGATCGAGGTCGCTTCGGTATCGTCGTCGTGAGCCCTCAGGATTCGTGAGCTGGGCGCCGGTGTGAACGGAACGGCCGAGACAAGTTTGGGATAGTAGTCGAGCCCCGCCTGTTCGTAGGCGTGAGCCCAGGCCCAGTCGAAAACGAACTCGCCCCAGGAATGGCTCTTCTCGTAGAGCGGCATGGCGGCACGCAGCTCTCCGCCATCCTCAAGCACGAGGTGGCGGGGCGTCCAGCCGGCGTCAGGTCTCACGGCGCCGGAGCGCTCGGCCAGTTCGAGGAACGCGTGATCGAGAAATGGATAGGCCTTGCCTGCGAGCGCGTTCCAGTCCGCGCGCGCGATAGCAGAGATGCTGTCGTGAACGGTGACCTTCAACAGGGCACCGCCAGTCTACGCGGCCGCGTCGTCTGCAGCAGCGTCCTGCGAGTCCAGCGCGTCGATGAACTTCTCGGCATCGAGGGCTGCCATGCAACCGGCGCCCGCTGATGTGATTGCCTGGCGGTATACCTGGTCCGCAACGTCCCCGGCGGCGTAGACGCCCGGAACGCTGGTCGCGGTTGCATCGCCTTCAATGCCGGACTTAACGATGATGTAGCCGTTCTTCATGTCGAGTTGGCCGTCGAACAGTCCTGTGTTCGGCTTGTGGCCAATCGCTATGAAGACTCCGTCGAGATCAACGTCGGTCGTCTGTGACTCATCCTTGGTGCTGCGAACGCGTATCCCCGTCACACCGGAGTCATCGCCGAGGACCTCATCAAGAATGTGGTCCCACTTGATCTCGACTTTCCCTTCGCGCTCTTTCTCGAAGAGATGGTCCTGCAGAATCTTCTCCGCGCGCAGTTCGTCACGGCGGTGCACGACCGTGACCTTCGATGCGATGTTGCTCAGGTACAGCGCTTCTTCGACTGCCGTATTGCCACCGCCTATCACGGCGACTGGCTTGCCGCGGTAAAAGAAACCATCGCAGGTTGCACAAGCAGAAACGCCGCGGCCCTTGAAGGCTTCCTCGGATTCGAGGCCGAGATACATGGCGGTCGCTCCCGTGGCGATGATCAGGGCATCGCAGATGTAGCTGCCGTAGTCGCCATCGAGCTTGAACGGCCGCTGCGTAACGTCGGCCGTATGGATGTGGTCGTTGACGATCTCGGTATTGAACCGTTGCGCATGTCGCAACATGCGGTCCATGAGCTCCGGACCTTGCAGGCCTTCCACGTCACCCGGCCAATTATCGACGTCGGTGGTGGTCATCAGCTGACCGCCTTGCTCCACGCCCGTAATGATGACCGGATTGAGATTTGCCCGCGCCGCATAGACGGCGGCTGCGTAACCCGCTGGTCCTGAGCCCAGAATCAGAACCCGGTAATGTTTCAGGTCACTCATGTATAATTTATCCGTAATATGACGACGCACTGATCTGCCCGCGCAGAGCCCGGAAATGCGGTCGAAATGACGGCAATCAAGGGGCAATGATGCGGGCGTGCTTTATGCGAAGCAGTGCGCCGTTGTGAAGAACTTGGGCAAGTGTAGGGAAAACCGTTTCTTTATGGCAAGAGCCGCTAAAGCCAAGCAGCCGGAATCGCGACTGTCATCGCAGGTTCACCGGGCACTGCGCGAGGGTGCGCTGTACGTATTTGGGGCGTTTGCGCTGATCCTCTGGTATGCGTTGTTCACGTACGACGCTGCCGACCCGAGTTTCAGCCATGCAACGACCGATGCCACGGTGCGCAATGGCGTGGGCCGCGTTGGTGCTTATGTTGCTGATATGTTGTTCAGCGCCTTCGGGCGTCCGGCGTACCTGTTCACGCTGATGGTGTTCTATCTCGGCTGGATGCTGTATCGCGAGCAAAAGACCCAGATCGAGCTGACGAGGCTTGATTTTGGCCTGCGGGTTGGCGGGTTCGTGGCAACGCTGATCACGAGTTGCGCGCTGTCAACGCTGCACTTCTCACCGGCAGGATTCACGAATTCGGCGGGCGGTATCCTGGGTCAGATCGTCGGCGAGAGCCTCGAGGGCGTCATGAAACTGCTCGGCGCCAGCACCTTGCTCTTCTGCCTGTGGGTTGCGTCATTGTCACTGTTTCTTGGCATCTCCTGGATTAACGTGATGGACAAGGTCGGGCACTGGTGCCTGGTCGGCTATGAGAAAGCCATGCTGAAATTCGGCGAGCTGCGCGACAAGGCCGAAGGGCGTCGCAATGCGGCGGCGCGCCAGGATGTCGTCAAGGTCGAGAAGAAACTCAAGGCCGCGAGGCCCAAGCCTCGAATCGAGCCCACGCTGCCATCGCTGGAGCCCAGTGCTCGGGCTGAGAAAGAGCGCCAGGTCCCGTTATTTGAGCCGGCCGAGGCCGGTGAATTGCCACCACTGTCGCTGCTGGACGATCCGCCGGAACAGAAACGGGGCTACTCGGAGGAGTCGCTCGAGGCGATGTCGCGCCTGGTCGAACTCAAACTCAAGGACTTCGGCATCGATGTCGAGGTCAAGTCCGTCTCCCCGGGACCCGTGATCACGCGTTTTGAACTCGACCCGGCGCCCGGTGTGAAGGTCAGCCAGATCGCGAATCTCGCCAAGGACCTTGCGCGTTCCCTGTCGGTCGTCAGCGTTCGTATTGTCGAGGTCATCCCGGGCAAGTCGTTCGTCGGCCTGGAAATACCCAATGAGAATCGCCAGCTCGTGACGCTCGGGGAGATCCTGAAATCCCGCGCCTATGACGATATGGCATCGCCACTGACACTCGCGCTGGGCAAGGACATCGGTGGCAACTCTGTCGTTGCGGATCTCGCGCGCATGCCGCACCTGCTGATCGCTGGCACGACCGGCTCGGGCAAGTCCGTCGGTATCAACGCCATGGTGCTCAGTATCCTGTACAAGACGCAGCCGGAGCAGGTTCGCCTGATCATGATCGATCCGAAGATGCTCGAGCTGTCGGTGTACGAGGGTATTCCGCATCTTCTGGCGCCTGTCGTCACGGACATGAAGGAAGCGTCGAACTCACTACGTTGGTGTGTCGCGGAAATGGACCGGCGCTATGCGCTGATGTCGAAGCTGGGCGTGCGAAATATCGGCGGCTATAACCGCAAGGTCAAGGACGCGATCGACGCGGGCGAGCCACTCAAGGACCCGATTTTCAGGCCGCCCGAGATATTCGACGAAGAGAAACCGATCGAACACCCGACACTGACACCACTTCCGTACATCGTCGTCGTGATCGACGAACTCGCCGACATGATGATGATCGTTGGCAAGAAGGTCGAGGAGTTGATCGCGCGCCTGGCGCAGAAGGCACGTGCCTCTGGCATTCATATGATACTCGCGACCCAGCGGCCGTCCGTCGATGTCATAACCGGGCTCATCAAGGCCAACGTCCCGACCCGTATCGCGTTCCAGGTATCCGCCAGGGTCGATTCGCGGACGATCCTCGATCAGCAGGGCGCCGAGAACCTGCTTGGACACGGCGACATGCTGTATTTGCCGCCCGGAACATCGCTACCCGCAAGGGTTCACGGGGCGTTCGTCGCCGACAACGAGGTGCATTCGGTTGTCCGGCACCTGAAGAAAAGCGGTTCTCCCCGCTATATTGATGAAATTCTTGAAGGTCCATCGGGTCCAACTCCAGGACTGGTCGGTATTGATAAACCTTCGGCCGATAGCGTGGACGCCGAGCAGGATCCGCTCTATGACCAGGCCGTGCAGGTAGTCATGGAGACCCGCAAGGCCTCTATTTCGGGGGTTCAGCGGCGTCTCAAGATTGGTTACAACCGTGCCGCGCGCATGGTTGAGACGATGGAGGCGGCGGGCCTGGTAGGTCCGCTGCAGCCGAACGGGTCGAGGGAAATTCTCGTTCCGACAAGTTCGGCAGAAGACTAGGATCAAGACGAGCTCAAGGAATAGCGTGTGATCAGGAAGACCTCATTATTCGTGGCGTTACTGTTCTTCTGCCTTGCAGGGCAGGGAGCGTGGGCGCAGGCCAGGCTGGACGAAGTGGGCGAGCGGCTCGTCAACGATTTCCTCCAGGATGTCATCACGCTCCAGGGTCGCTTCGAACAATCGCTGATCGATGCAGAAGGTGCGGTGGTCGAGCGCTCCAGCGGCACGCTCAAGATCGAACGTCCCGGCCGCTTTCGCTGGTCTTACGCGGAGCCGTACGAACAATGGCTCGTCGCCGACGGCCTCAATATCTGGAGCTATGACGTTGATCTCGCCCAGGTTACGGTCAAGCCGCAGGTCGAAGCGCTTGCCAATACCCCGGCATTGTTGCTGGGCGGTTCCGTCGACGCACTGGAGCAGTTCCGCTTCGACGGGTCCATGGTCGAGAAGGGCACTACCTGGGTCCGCATGATCCCTGTCGATACGAAAAGCGGCTTCGAGCGAATGGAGCTGGGCTTTTTTGACGGGCAACTGAGCCGCATGGTGTTCTTCGACAATCTCGACCAGACGACCCTGGTCGCCCTTTACGATGTCAAAACCAACGAGCCAATCGACGCCGGGCAGTTTTCGTTCACGGTTCCTGTTGATGTGGATCTCGTCGGTGTTCCGGTAGCAGCCGAGTCAACGTCTCCCTGATGCTGCCCCTCAGAAAGGCCGGCCTGTGGCGGGCGCTGAGCGTGGTCATCCTGATCCTGGTCCTGGTCGCGGCATTGTCGCCCGCTTTCTGGTTCTTCGATAACAGGCACGACGCGTTGTCCTGGTTCGAACACGCGGACAAATGGCTGCACGGCATTACCTTTGTAGCGCTGTTCCTGTGGTTTGCCGGCTTGTTCGAGCAACGGGCCTGGTGGCGTATTGCAGTCGGCTTGTTGTTGTTCGGTTTTGTTGTTGAATTCTTCCAGCTGCAGCTCAGTTACCGGACGGCGGATTGGCTCGACATCGCTGCAAACACAGCCGGTATAATCATCGGTTTGGCAGTCGCGGCGGCAGGGCTGGGTGGTTGGGCCTTGCGCTTCGAAGACTGGTATTCGAGACGAAACCGGATTTGACTGACCTATTCGCCATTGAGACGGACGCGGGGGCCGATCGGCCGCTCGCGGATCGGATGAGGCCTGCCTCGCTGGCCGAGTTCTCCGGTCAGCGCCACTTGCTCGAGGAAGGCAAGCCGCTGCTGCGGGCGATCGAACAGGGTCGTGCGCATTCCATGGTGTTCTGGGGGCCGCCGGGTACTGGCAAGACCACGCTGGCCCGCATGATTGCCGCGACGACCCATTCGCATTTCATTGCGCTGTCGGCCGTCATGGCGGGCGTCAAGGATATCCGCGCTGCCGTTTCTGAGGCAGAGCAGCACCGGCAGATGAGCAATCGGAGTACGGTCCTGTTTCTCGATGAGGTCCATCGATTCAACAAGTCACAGCAGGACGCATTCCTGCCCTTCGTCGAGGACGGAACGCTCACGTTCATCGGCGCGACGACCGAGAACCCGTCGTTCGAACTGAATAACGCGCTGCTGTCGCGTGCGCGCGTCTACGTATTGAAGTCATTGACCGACGACGATCTTCTCGCCGTGCTGCAACGCGCACTTGCTGACGAGGAGCGTGGCCTTGGCGGCGCCTATTCGATCAGCGACGAGTCCCTGCAATTGATTGCGAGTGCGGCAGACGGGGATGCGCGCCGTTCCCTCAATCTACTTGAATTGGCTGCGGATCTTGCGACCGACGGCAACATCACCGACGAAGTGGTCACCGACGTGGCATCGGGGAGCCGGCGGCGCTTCGACAAACAGGGTGAGTACTTCTACGACCAGATATCTGCGCTGCACAAAGCGATTCGTGGCACGGACCCTGACGCGGCGCTCTACTGGCTCATGCGCATGCTCGACGGCGGCTGCGACCCTCTGTATGTCGCTCGGCGGCTCATCCGGGTGGCATCGGAAGACATTGGCAATGCGGATCCACGCAGCCTGCAGCTGACCCTCAATGCCTGGGAAGTCTACGAACGACTGGGTAGTCCTGAAGGCGAGCTCGCGATCGCACAGGCTGTTGTGTACCTCGCGTGCGCGCCGAAGAGCAACGCCGTGTACACGGCCTACAAGTCGGCTTCCGCCGATGCGCAAGAGAAGGGCTCACTCGAGGTGCCCATGCATCTGCGCAATGCACCGACGGGCCTGATGAAGGACCTCGGCTACGGGGATAACTACCGCTATGCGCATGATGAAGAAGGCGCCGTTGCTCTCGGAGAGAAGTACTTTCCCGACGACATGAGTCCGGTTAAGTATTATCATCCCGTGCCTCGCGGGCTCGAGATTCGCATCAAGGAGAAGCTTGAGGAGATTGAGCGCCGCGCACGTGAAAAAAAACAGTAGACCAGAGCAATGATCGATCCCAAATTACTACGCCAGTCCGCGGCTGATGTTGCCGCCAATCTCGCCCGACGCGGTTTTGAATTCGATGCCGATGGCTATCTCGCGCTCGAGGAACGCAGGAAGTCACTGCAGATCGAGACCGAGCATTTGCAGAGCGAGCGCAACTCGAGTGCCAAGAGCATCGGCAAGGCGAAGGCGCAGGGCGAAGACATGGAGCCGCTGCTCGCGGCCGTGAAGGACCTTGGTGACAAGCTGGAGGCCAGTGAGAAGGCACTGCAGGAAGTACAAGCCGAGATTCGCGAGATCGAGCTCGGCCTGCCGAACCTGCTGGCAGATGAAGTACCGACCGGTACCACGGAAGACGACAACACCGAGGTGCGTCGCTGGGGCGAACCCGTCGATCTCGGATTCAAGGCACGCGATCACATCGAAATCGGTGAAGGGCTCGGTCAACTCGATTTCGATGCCGCAGCCAAGATTTCCGGCGCACGTTTTGTCGTGATGAAGGGACCGCTGGCGCGTCTTCAGCGCGCGCTAATCCAGTTCATGCTGGATACGCACACCAGTGAGCACGGGTATAGCGAGACCTACGTGCCGTACCTCGTCAAAGCGCCAGCGCTCATGGGCACGGCTCAGTTACCCAAATTTGAAGAAGACCAGTTCAAGACGATTGATGAGTCGCCGTTCTACCTGATTCCGACAGCGGAGGTGCCGGTTACAAACCTGGCGGCCGATGTCATTTTTGACGCCGACGAGCTCCCCGTCCGACAGGTCGCGCACACTCCGTGTTTTCGTTCCGAAGCCGGTTCGCACGGTCAGGACACGCGCGGCATGATTCGTCAGCACCAGTTCGAGAAAGTCGAGCTTGTGCAGTTCGTAGCGCCCGATGCGTCGATGGATGCACTCGACGAGTTAACCGGGCATGCCGAAGTCATCCTGCAGAAACTCAAATTGCCGTATCGCACTGTCATACTGTGTTCGGGCGACATCGGCTTCGGCTCGACCAAGACCTACGACATCGAGGTCTGGCTGCCGGGCCAGGACCGGTTCCGCGAGATTTCGTCATGCAGCAACTACAACGATTTCCAGGCACGCCGCATGAAGGCGCGCCGGCGCAACCCGGAGACGGGGAAGCCTGAGCTGATTCATACCCTGAACGGTTCCGGCGTCGCAGCGGGCAGGGCACTCATCGCCGTCATGGAGAACTACCAGCAGGAAGACGGCAGTATCCGGATTCCGGACGTGTTGTTGCCCTACATGGGCGGCCTGACCACGATCGAAGCGCAGGGCGCCTAGGCTACCAGGGTAGATCGTAGCCCTCGGCGTGCCAGAAGCCGCCGGATCTCTCGAGAGTCAGTTCGTCGATCCGCGCGATCAGCCCTCGGGCTGAGTCTATGGGCGTGATGCCATGTTGCCCCGTCATATCCGTCGCGACGAGCCCCGGATGCAGGAGGGCCACGGCGATGCCGCGAGGCTTCAGTTCGTGCACCAGGTTCTTGCCAATCATGTTCACCGCTGTTTTCGACGCACGGTAACCCCAGTTACCACCTGAGGTGTTGTCATCGATTGAGCCGACACGGCTGGTTACGATCGCGACCTTTGCACCTTCTGCGAGATTTCCGGCCAGTGCCTCGGTGACCCGCAACGGCCCCAGGGTATTGACCCGGTACTGCTCGAGCATCTCGTCGTAATCCAGGGAGCCGAAAGAATCGCTGCGCAGGATGCCGGCATTGTTGATGAGTACGTCAATTGGCTCGTCGCCGAGTGCCGCTGCGAGTTTGCTCACGGACTCTCCATCAGATACATCGATTCCGGAGATAACACGAATACCCAGCTCATCGAGATCAGGATTTGAAGAACGACAGACGCCAATGACGTTGTCACCTCGAGACTTGAGTTGCGTGACGAGTTGGAGTCCGATGCCGCGATTGCAGCCGGTGACGAGAGTGGTGGTCATATTTTCTTTCTCGCGATTATGGCGTCAAAGTCGAATGGAGAAACCAATCCCCAGCCGGTAGTCCCCGGCCTCGTCATTCAAACCCAGTCCGGCGTTGAAGTCGAGCTGCATGTGTTCCTCGATCAGCCATTGATAGCCGCCGTTCAGCCAATGCGTGTCGCCGCCGTCCTCCGGCAGGTTCATTTCCCACTCGACAAACGCGCTGCGCGTTTCGTCCACTGTAAAAGGGAATTTCAGACTGTTGTCCACTTGAATGCCGTTTTCATAGTCGCTGAGCTTAACTGTTCCGGCGAGGGCAAGTTTTGAATCGTGCGTCCAAATAAAGGCGGCACTAGGATCCCAGCGGTCGCTGGTGAAGCTGTCATCGCCAGTCGGAACGGACAATTGAAACAAGAAAGCCATCTGTGTCTTGGCACCGGCGTCACTGATGTCGACCTTGGTCCCGATGGCCATGTCCACCAATCCACTGGTGTCACTGCCCGAGGAACTCGCATTGGACCAACTCAGGGAGGATACGAAGAGCTCTACTTGGTCAGCCACGCCGAATCGGATTTCCGCAGTCGGCAGGGAAGTGGTGTAAGAGTCACTGTCGGGTCGGGAGTAGGTGAATCCCGTTTCCAACTGCCACTGCCCCGGAGCGACGACGTTGGGTGAGTATGAAAATCCGGGTCGGTTGGTGTCGATTGCCTGAGCGGCCGCCAGGTTCGGAAGAGCGATGGCAGCGAGGGCAACCAACGGCAACAGCAGCAATTTCCAGAGTCGGTCAGTAGATGAAAATGGACTTCTACAATTTTCAGTCACGGCGAGCGTCTTGATGTCCTGTTTCGAGCAAGAGTAATCGACAGCTACTGAAATGTCTCAAAAAAAAGGTGTCAGTCACCCTATTTCCGAGTAGAAATAGGGTGACTGACACCTTTTTACCTTTTTTTGAAATCTGGCGGAGAGGGTGGGATTCGAACCCACGATAGGCTACAAACCTATGCTGGTTTTCAAGACCAGTGCATTCAACCGCTCTGCCACCTCTCCGGCGCTGGTTGTGCGACGGCGCATTGTGCTTGCAGGACCCTGATGATTCAAGCTTTTTGGGTTCTCGTTTGCCGTGAATGCGAACCTGCTGCACGATCCATTGTCTGAGACCGAACGAGGGCGTTCATCTGAGGATGAGAATGTATCGAGAAAAGACAAGTAAGGTATTGTTTATTATTGCAATAGCATGGTCTTCACTTGTAGTCGCAGAGACACCGACCGACGGTGCGGGCTGGTACCAGGCAGCAGCAGAGGCGCGCCAGGAAGAACGCCTGGATGATGCACATGAGGCGCTGAACAAGGCCGAGGAACTCGAGTTTTCGCCGATCAGGATCAATTTTGAGCGGGCCCGGCTGTACATAGCTGCCGGCGATCGTGCGGCGGCAGCCGCTGAGGTGGAAGCGATGGCCGAGTCCGGATTCACGGGTGTTGGATATATCGTAAACGACCCCATACTGAGTACTCTTGAGGGCGAGGCAGGGTACGACGCTGCTGTGGCTGCGATGTCGAAACTTGCCTACCCCTGCGAGCATAATGAGGCATTTGCCGAGTTTGATTTCTGGGTTGGTGAGTGGGAAGTGCATGGCCCGGCCGGCGGATTGGCGGGTACAAATTCGATTCAGAAGGAAGAACGCGGTTGTGTGCTGATCGAGCGCTGGACAAATTCAGTAGGCGGCACTGGCCAGAGCATCAACTACGTCGACCAGGTTACTGGCGAGTGGGTGCAGGTCTGGAATGCCGAAGGTGGTAGCCAGATCAATATTCGCGGTGGATTGACGGACGAGGGCATGCTGTTGGTTGGTACACTACACACCGTCGGTACAGATAAGCCCATTCCGTTCCGGGCCCTCTGGACACCACTGCCAGACGGCCGGGTCCGACAGTTTTTTGAACAATCGGCTGACGGCGGGGAAACCTGGACTACCTGGTTTGAAGGGTTCTACACAAGGAAATAATGAAATACACCGAATTCAATCGCGGCATCCCCGCAGGTAACCCGATCGCAAATGCACTGGTCGTAATCGCCGGTGCCCTGGCGATCGGCGCGTCCATCGTGCTCGGCTTTTTCGCCTTCGTCGTGCTGGGTAGCATCGTGCTCGTGTTCGGTGCAATCATCGGTCTGCGTGTCTGGTGGTTCAATCGCAAGCTTCGCAAGCAGCCGGGCATGCAGAAACCGCAAGACCCACCGCCACCTGGTGGGGTGATCGAGGGCGAATATCACGTAGTCAAAGGCGACGAAAAGCCGTAAAGTCGCACTCCATGCGCAACAACAGCTCAGATACAGATCGGCGCAGGCGCCGGCGGCGGCGCCGTATTCAAATAATCGTCGTATACACGGCGATCGCGATCGGCCTCGCATGGTTCTTTGAATCCCAGGCAACGACGACCGTAATCTTCGTCCGGCACGCCGAGAAAGCGGCTATGCCGGCGGATGATCCGGGCCTCACCCCTGCTGGGGAACGGCGCGTCGCCGAGCTCACCCGGCAGCTTGTGGATGCCGATGTCGTGGCTGGCGTCGATGCCGTGTACTCCACACCCTTCCGTCGTACTGAAGAGACCGCGCGGCCCGTGGCCGAGACTCTTGGATTGACCGTGAATTCCTACGATCCCGCCAACACCGAAGAAATCATGGAGCGCATCGTCAAGGAGCACAAAGGCAAGATCATTCTTGTGGTCGGTCACAGCAACACGCTGCCTGCTCTGATCGGCAACATGGGCGCCAGTAAGAAAGTCCCGGAGATTGCCGAGAACGAGTACGACAATATCTACATTGTCTCGATTCCGTGGTTCGGCAAGACCAAGACTATTCGACTGCGCTACGGCGAACCCTATATCCCGTGATCTCGCAGTCCGAGATTCGCGTCAACACCGAAGGTCGGGGCACGTATGACCTGAGCCAGCGTGTCCGTGAGGCGGTTCGGGAATCGGGAGTCAGCACAGGCTTGTGCCATGTCTTCGTCTGTCACACGAGCGCATCGCTGATGCTTTGCGAAAATGCCGACCCGAGCGTCATGCGCGACATGGAGACGTTCATGGCGCGACAGGTACCTGACGGCGATCCCATGTTCACGCACACGGCCGAAGGCCCGGACGATATGGCGGCGCACGTGCGCAGCGTGCTAACCGGCTCCGAGCTCAATGTTCCGGTGAGGGACGGGCAATGCGCCCTCGGGACCTGGCAGGGCGTGTACCTGTGGGAGCATCGTCACGCGCCGCACGCCAGGCGCATTATCGTAACGGTGCAGGGCGACTAGTCGCTCGCGCGCTTGCCGGCAGTTTCACGCAGGATCACCGCCTTCTCGATGAACTCCTTGTGCCGACCGATGCGGACGTCGGCCATCATGGCGTCCTGAACAACGCGGTCCTGGCTGATCAGAAACGTGGCGCGGCGCACGCCAACACCAAACGGCCCATCGACGTCGTACATCTTGATAGCGACCTTCTCGGGATCGCTAAGAAGGGTGAACGGCAGATTGTGCTCGTCTCGAAAGCGCTGATGGCTGTCCGTGTCCTGTGGGCTCACGCCGGCAACATTGAGTCCTACCGCCTGGATGTCGTTATGGATATCGCGGATCGAGCAGGCCTCCTTGGTGCAGCCGGGTGTAAAGTCGGCGGGATAGAAATAGAGGATCAGCGGACCATCCTGCAGCAGGTCCGTTAACGATGACTCTCCTCCCTGGTCGTTCTCCAGTACAAACTCCGGGGCCTTCGATCCTGATTCCAGCATTGGCTGTCTCCGCCTGATTGTTGCTTGTTGTTGTCCAGCAGGGATTCTACATGGCGACGGAGGGTGTTGAACACTCCGCAATTGTCTGCCTGGTGGTTGTCACCATGCCTGCGCGTCTCCTGGATTCAGAGGAATAGAACCTCGGTTTCCTCGTATGACAATTCGCAGGCGTTCCCGTATAAATCGACCCTGTGAAACGCGCCTCATTGATAGTTGCCATCACTACGCTATTGCTCGCAGGGAGTCCTGAGGCCGCCGAGCGCAAGCCCCTGTTCCAGGATCACACGACATTGAAGGCGGTTTTGACCGCGCCGATCGCGCAAACCTACGCGCAAAGATCGTCAAACGTGCGCCTCTACCATCCGGGCCAATGGACGTACATTGATGCTAACGGTGAATCACAGCGGCTGGACGTATCGATTCGTATCCGGGGAAATTTCCGCAAAGAGTACTGCGAGCTACCGCCGATACGCCTTAATTTCAAGAAAGGGCAGGTCAAGGACACGCTGTTCGCCGGCCAGGACAAGCTGAAGCTTGTGTCACCTTGCCAGAATGGCCTGGAGTCCCAGCAAGATTTGTTGCTTGAGTATCTCGCCTACCGGACGCTCGAAATCCTGACGGACTACAGTTTCGGTACTCGGCTGATCCGGCTCAGCTATGTCGATTCTGATGAAAAGAAGAAGTCGTGGACGGACCTCGTATTCGTTATCGAGGATGACAGTGATGTTGCGAAGCGGCTGGGAATCGACAAGGCGCGCGTTGCCGAGAACCGGTTCGAGGAACTGGACCGGCCCAGGACTGCGTTGGCCGAGCTGTTTCAATTACTGATATCAAACCACGACTATTCCGTCTTGCAAGGTCCGAAGGGCGAGTACTGCTGCCATAACTCCGAGATGTTCACGCGCAAGGAATCGGCCGATAAGCGAATCCCTATTCCGTTCGATTTCGATATGTCGGGACTCGTCAACGCAAACTACGCGTCGCCGCCCGCCCATCTGCCGATACGCCTTGTGCGCACACGTCTCTACCGGGGGCTTTGCCAGCCGGACGATGTCATGCAAGACGCGGTTGCGCACATGTTGTCGAAAAAGGATGAGATTCTCGAACTCTTCCAGTCGCAGGAAGACCTGAGCAGGCTGACGCGAAACAGGTCATTGTCCTACGTGAAGAATTTCTTTGCGATCCTTGAGGACGATGCCCTGTTCAAGGAAGAAGTACTTGACCGCTGCCGGGGCCGTGAACGCCTCCAGGCGATGATGGACGCGGAGGCCGCAGCCGCGGCCGAAGCAGAGACGAACTAGAGATTCGACATTGGCCCGTTCGCATCGGACCGGGCTTCTCTTTCACGCAGTTTCTCGGCTTTGCGCCTCTTTCGCTGGATCTTTCGCTGCACGACGTGTTGCGACTCAAGACCATCACCAAACGCACATACCATGATCGACGCGTAGTTGAAAAACACGGTCAGGACGACCGCAATCTCAATAGATTTCACACCGGCGGCGATGCCGACACCGATCGAAGAAAGAATAAACAGGGTATCAAACGTGTCGTTGAGCGCGCGCCGGAAACGGACCCCTGCGACGATGCCCGCGAGACTGAAAGCCAGTGCCAGGCTGTGCTGCACGACCGTTACGATGCCGGCGACAACGGCTGGCAAGACCAGCGTCGTCGTGTCGATCGAATGATCGTACACACTGTCCGTGTGAATGGCCTTGTAAACCCAGGAAACCGGCAACATCAGGAGAAGCGTGCAACTCATCGCCCAAATCAGCGATGTGGCTTCGAGTAGCCACGCGGGTCCCCGGGCGAGCCGGGCACGAGTATTCTCGGTGACAATGTCTTCGATCTCTTCGTCATCGGCACTCAGCAGCGCCTCCTCAAGATCGTAGATGCTCGAAGAACCAAAATCAGATATTTCACCCACGCCGCCCAAAGGCAATTGCTCGACGAAACCGGGGTTGATGGCGGCGGTAATCGCGACTGCTCCGAAGAGCACGATGTAGTAGGCGCTGATCTTGAGAAGCATCTTCAGCAGAATATTGCGATGCCTCGAGACGTGTTCGCCGGGGTATTCCTGTTCAGCCATTCTGCAACCATAGGTTGTATTACTAATAATGGCAATCATCGACACTGCTAGAATGAGGCGGAGTGAATCGGGAGATTTCACATGACGAAACCCAAAGCGGTTCTCGCGACAACAAGTAAGGAAATTCGCGAGCATGCAAAGGCGGCGCGCGGTCAAGCCGAGCGCGGCATCATCCTGGCGCCTATCGATTTTTCCGATCATTCGGAGGCTGCGTTAATCCAAGCCGCCAAGTTCGCTGAACTGATTCCGGCGACACTCATCGTCCTGCATGTGGTGCACGATCCGGGCGAGATGCCAGGCTACTACTCGAAACTTATTAAGAAGAAAAAGGTAGCCCGTATTCAGGACATCGCCGCCGAGGTATTCGACGATTTCATGGGCCGTGTCAGCGATGAGAACCCGGATCTTCGCTGCCTGAAGGAGGCTGATCGTCTGATGGTGACCGGCCTACCCGTCACGCGAATCCTTGAACTCGTGGACTACCTGGATCCAATCATGGTTGTAATGGGCAGCCAGGGCCGAACCGGCCTGAAGCACCTGGTGATCGGTTCCAAGGCAGCACAAATTGTGCAGCTTTGCCCGGTACCGGTAACGATCGTCAAGAAATCGGACTGCGAGGACTAGATGCCCAGCGCGTCCGTATTGCAGATGGCCGTGAACCTGGCTGGCGGGCTGGCGCTGTTCCTGTTTGGCATCGACCAAATGACGACAGGCTTGAAGGCAGCCGCCGGTGAGCGCATGCGAGCTTTGCTGGCACGGCTGACCTCGAATCGATTCACGGGGGCAATGACCGGTGCCCTTGTCACCGCCATTATCCAGTCATCTTCGGTTACTACTGTTCTTGTCGTCGGATTCACCACCGCAGGCCTGATGTCGTTCGCCCAGTCGATCGGTGTGATCATGGGTGCCAATATCGGCACGACGATTACCGCACAGATTGTTGCCTTCAAGGTCACTAAGGCGGCGCTGTTCATGGTCGCGGTCGGCTTCAGCTTCCTGTTCTTCGGGAAGAAGAGCCCGCTACGGCATCATGGCGAGATAATCATGGGGCTGGGCCTGGTGTTCTTCGGCATGAGCATCATGAGCGATGCCATGGGGCCCCTCAGGACGTACCAGCCGTTTCTCGACCTGATGGCGGCGATGGGTAACCCGTTTATCGGGATACTCGTGGCTGCGGCGTTCACGGCACTGATCCAATCCTCGTCGGCGACAACCGCCATCGTCATTGTTATGGCGAGCCAGGGGTTCATTACGCTGCCAGCGGGTATCGCATTGGCGTTTGGTGCCAACATTGGTACGTGTGTGACGGCATTGCTCGCGGCTATCGGGAAGCCGCGCGAAGCGTTGCGCGCGGCAGTCACGCATGTTCTCTTCAACATAGGCGGCGTCCTGGTCTGGCTCGCGTTCATCGATCAGCTGGCGAACCTCGTGACGATAATTTCGCCCTCATACTCCGATTTATCGGGCACCGATCGGCTGGCGGCGGAAGCACCTCGGCAAATCGCGAACGCGCACACAATCTTCAATGTTGCGAACACGTTTATCTTCATCTGGTTCACGACGTTGATCGCCCGCCTGGTTGAGTGGATGATTCCTGACAAGCCACTCGAGGAGGAGGTTGTTATCTCTGCTCGGTACCTCGACCTGGATCTACTCTCTACGCCTTCACTGGCCCTGGATATGGTCAGGCGGGAGATTCGGCATATGGGCGAGCAGGTCAGCATAATGCTGGCCGAAATAATGCCGGCCATTCTGCACGGCAGCATCGCGAAGCTGGACGAGTTGCAGAAAGTCGATGAGCGAGTCGATATTCTGCATGCCGAGATCGTTGTCTACCTTGGCAGGATCAGCCAACTCCAGCTTTCAAAGAAACAGACGGCGGAACTCGTCGGACTCATGGACGCGGTCAACGATCTCGAGAACATCGGTGATGTGATCGAAATGAACCTGGTGGAACTGGGCCGTCGCCGCATAGGGAAGGGCATCGCGATCAGCCAAACCACCCAGGTCGTGCTGAGCGATTTTCACCAGGTGGTATCGGATGCTGTCGGCGCTGCGATTCGAGCAGTCAGTGAAGACAGTTACGACGATGCCCAGTCGGTAATGGGCATGAAGAAAGAGATCATGCGCATCACGAACTCAGCAGCTACCCACGAAGCACAGAGGCTGGTTGTCGATGAACCTCATCGTATCGAGGCCTATACGGTAGAGATGGACATCACTGAGAAGCTGCAGCGAATCTTCTACTTTGCCAGGCGCATGGCGAGAACGGTTCAGCCGGAGCAGGACTGATATACCACTGGCTTGATTCTACTGCGCCAGGATTTCCGCTATGTACTCGCGCCACGTGTCGTATTCGTCCGGATTCCAGACTGCGTTCATGTCCTTCGCAGCTTCTTCCTCAGGTACTTTCTCGACGACGACACGGTAGAGGTAGGTCATCCCCGATGCTCGATAGTTCGCCTGGCACTGCACGAGTACATGGTCGTCCTGATGCTCGCGCATTACCTCGCTAAAGCGGTCAAAATCAGCTTTCTTTGGGGCCCGCCATTCGACCGGGACGTTGATCCACTCGATGCCTTGCTCGGCGAACCGCTCTTGCTCACCCTGCGGCGGTTCATCCCGTAGATCGATGACCACTTTCACCCCTTGCTCCTTCAGAGCGATCGTGCCCCCATCGAGAAGATGCCCACCGGTCACCAGCCGGTCGTCTACCCGGTGGTAGTTCATAACGGGCCCGGAATGCGGATCTGTCTGCGCGCCGGCGAAGCTGGAAAACAGTAGACCCAGCGTGGCGGCAACGATCAGGATGAACTTGTACGGCACTTTATTCGTCATGGAGGCGGCTTTTCAACTCGAGTAATTGGATACCGCTATACTAGCTAACCATGGATTAACAGCAAGGCGAGAGCACTCCAAATTAAATTTTGGCAACAAATATAGCGGCGGAAATATCCTGGATTTCGTCGGCAGAACGCCACTTGTTGAGCTAAAGAGTGTCGTCCCGGCAGGACACGCCAGGGTGTTCGCCAAAATTGAGAGTCAGAATCCGACTGGCAGTATGAAAGACCGGATGGCGCTCTCCGTGGTTGATCGGGCCGTAGAGTCCGGGCGTTTAAGTCCGTCCGGATTTGTTGTTGAATACACTGGCGGTAGTACTGGTACTTCGCTCGCGTTTGTTTGTGCTGCGCGCGGTTACGCCATCACTGTCGTGACGTCCGATGCCTTTAGCCAGGAGAAGCGTGATCATATGCGTGCGTTGGGTGCCAACGTGATCGAGATCAAGAGCGAGGGCGGCAAAACCACGGAAAAGCTGATTCGTAGCATGATCGATAAGGCCGAGAAGATCAGTTCTTCTCCTCAGGCCTTTCTGGCGGACCAGTTCAATAACCCGGACGCGGCGGCTGGCTACGCTCCGCTCGCGAATGAACTGTGGGAGGACCTGAACGGTGAGTTAGACGCATTTGTGCAGTCCGTCGGAACGGCCCAGTGCATCAGTGGCGTGTCGGCTGTTCTTCGAAGGCGAAATTCAGGGATTGAGATTGTCGCAGTCGAACCTGCCGAATCCCCGGTCCTTTCAGGTGGCGCTCCGGGCTCACACAAGATTGAAGGTGTTGGTCCGGGCTTTGTGCCTCCGATTTGGACCGACGATATCGCCGATGAGGTGTTGTTGGTCTCGACGGAGGAAGCAGCGACAATGGCGCGGCGTCTGGCGGGAGAAGAGGCGCTTTTTGCAGGTACGTCTTCCGGCGCTAATGTTGTGGCTGCCCTCCGAGTGGCCGAGCGTCTGGGTCCGGGAATGACGGTAGTTAGCTTGATTTGTGATACTGGGCTGAAGTACTTGTCTACTGATCTGTACTTCTCGAATTTGTCTGCCTGACGAAATCCAATAGCGTATGTAGCCGCTTTAGTTGGAGGATCGAGTGAAGATTGTAGTCACAACATTCGTAGCCGCTGTGCTGACAAACATAGCTCCGCTGCATGCGGACGAGCAGGCGGATATATCCGCCTTGCGGAAACTGGATCAAGCGTACGCAACGGAGTGGATTGAGGGAGACGCCGACGGTGTGATGGCTCTATTCACGAAAGACGCCACCCTGGTGCCACATCATGGTGACGATCCAATCGAAGGGCATCAAGCTATTCGCGACTTCTGGTTCAATCCTGATTACCCGCCAACAGTAGTTCCGGAATGGACAAGGAGCCCAGCCGAAATTTTCGTACTTGGAGATGTGGGAGTCGTTCGCGGCACAGCACGATTGGTTTGGGAGTACGACGGCACACGAACGACGATTCCGAGTGGAAATTACGTGCTGATCGCAGTTCGACGCGAGGACGGATGGCGAATTCGTATGCTTACCTGGAATGACGACCCGCGCAAGTGGGAGCAGGAGCCGGTCGAGTAATTTTGAACGTGCCGAAAATTGTCGACAAAGTTCGGGAGTTTATTGCCGAACAGCTCATCAGCCTCTACCGTTTTCGTGTAGTTCGGCCTGTCAGATTCTTCGTGGTATGCGCGGTAACCACATCACTGCTCTTGGGTATGGCGCACTTCTATCCGGCGGCTCCGTCTCAACCCTTCTTTAACTCGATATCAGAATTTGTTGTCGTGGCGTTGTTCTTTGCGGTATCGATGCATTTCTTGTTCCGATTCGGACTCTGGCTATCTTAATCGGACCAATCGTAGGTGACGCGATGATCTTGGGATTTGAAGCAGTCGAAGCGATCTCCTTTGTTGTGTCGATCATTACTGTAGCCGTGCTGTTGAAATATTCGTTGCGGCTCGTCGAATGGTGATAAATCAATTTCGCGACCGGCAGGTTTTGGCCGGAAGGCGCCATCCAGGATTCTTGCGTTAGAATGACGGCTACTGACCCATAGCGGACACTCGATAATCGACCACTGAAATAACTTCCAGGCGCCACTATGTACATCCCAGAATTGACGCCCTTGGTCCCTTGAGCGCAAGCTCACGCTTGATAAGGGTAAGTCCAGTCAAACCTGGAAACGCGAAGCCGCGGCCCGAGGATCTTCCTCGTATGGAGAAGGCCATGAGCGCCAATATTGCCGATGTTGTTATTCACATTGATGAAACGCTACCACTTGACCAATTGAAGACTCTTGAGGGTCACGTTCATAAGATTGGTGGTGTAGTAAGTGCATGTAACCGCGATGATCGACCTCATCTTATTTCAGTTAGTTATGACCCCGCGCTAGTGAAATCGCACGATATTCTCGTGAAAATTCGGAGTGAGGGCATTCACGCAGAACTGGTTGGACTATAAAGCTCAATTCAGGCGACCGCTTCTGGCCGTGAACCGCCATCCAGATGTTTTGATGTAGGATGACTCCTACTGATCCAAAGCGGTTATAGGGAGTGAAACCTTGGATTCATTTCACTGGGGATACTTCTTGCCTGCGGGCCTCGCGCTGATATCAGGTGTCTACTTATCCGCAAATATAAGAAGTAGCCGACCAGAAAACTCCTCCACACTAAGGATGCGATTGATGCTGTTCTCGTACGGCTTTGTGTTCTTATACCTTGGTGGCCTGGCATGGCAATTTAACCTGAGTTTGTCGCGATTCGGTTTTAGTGATCGTGGCGGAAAGCTGGGTAGCATCGCATTCATCGTCATAGGGGCAATCTTTGCGGTAGCAGCGGTGGTTCGGAGTCGTGCTGGACTGATCAGAGACTCTGAGTCCCTTGAAAAGTCGTTGGATGATGACATTAATGGCACACCAGAAATAACTCCCGAAGAACGAATCGAGAGGCTCCGTAACAATTCGGGTGGGTAAGAGCCGGATTCATGGTTCGGTCGAAAGGCGCGATGCACGATCTACGGAGAATCGTCAAAGCCACCGGCTGCTTCTAGCCGTTAGCAGTCCTTGGCAGTTTGATACACTCAATGACTGCTACTGACCCAGAGCGGACATTTACTAATTCAAGAAATGACGACTATTTTGCTGTAAGAGCCGCCACTCGTCGGCGCGCATCCACCGCCAACGGGTCATCGGTCGGTTCGGGGCGCAGCGCCAAGAAGGTCTGATAACCCTCGATCGCCGGTTTCCTCATGTCAATCGCATCATGAGCCCTTGCTTTCCAATATGTCAGTGGGGCGGCATATCGCCAGGTCGGCAAGTCATCCAGAAACAACGAGCTTGCCTCGCCAATGCGGCTTTCGCAGAGTTCGAATTGCGACAATGCCTCCGCGGGGTAACCGGCCTCCAGATAGATGATGCCGAGATGGAATCGTCCGAGCCACAGATCGGTGAGATCAATCGATTGCTTAACCAACTCGATGGCGCCCGCCGAATCCCCTGTGGCCATCGCGAGCATTCCCTCGATAATCTTGCCGTATGCTCGAGGGTAAGGCTGTAATTTCTCGCCCAATTCTTCGGCGATTTCGGCGGCAGCCTCTGTTTGCCCGAGTTCGATCAGCAGGCGGGCCGCGGGGAATACGGTCCTTGTTGCACGGGAGTGCTCCAACGCCTCTTCAATAGCCTCCTGAACAGGACCGGGTGGTCCTGCCATGGTCAGGACTGATGCCAGCACGAGAGCCTTGGGAGCAAGATGCCTGGTCATACCAGCGTCACGGTCGCGACCCAAACCGTCTTTCAACAACGTCGTGGCTTCTTCGAACTTGCCCAAATAAATCGCCGTGTCGGCAAGGCCCATGGTCGCTGTCGAGTCGCCCGAAACGTTGGTCTCGGCCATCTTGCGGTAGTGCCGGATTGCCGACTCAACGTCTCCGGCGGCCAGTGCAGCTATGGCCGGCGGCAGATAGGCATA
>Ga0209456_10000044_pt1 | contig 59447 bp, 64 predicted proteins | sample COG_11_FD_184755 | JGI IMG/M metagenome (GOLD analysis project Ga0209456, IMG submission 184755) | Pelagic marine sediment microbial communities from the LTER site Helgoland, North Sea, for post-phytoplankton bloom and carbon turnover... | ecosystem: Environmental > Aquatic > Marine > Neritic...
TGAACGAGCCGCTATACGATCAGATCACGGATCTGGTGGGGGCTCAGTCGCGCGACCACTTCCTGAAGGACTGGAGCGCAATGGTGCGTGTGCTGCAAAGCGGAGAACTCCGTTCAGGTTATTTCCGGGGTACCAAGCCGGGGTGAGGCACGGCCGGATGCCCCGAATCAACGCACCGCCGCGAGCGCCAGTTCCTGAAAGCGCCTGACGCTGTCTTCCCAGTGAGGTGACAGCACGCCGCCGGTCTCTGCAACATGCGATGCCTTACCCTGCTGCATTCGCTCGCACATGGCGTGATCTTCCTTGTGAACCTTGTGCCACAGTTCCTTCAATCGTTCGATTTCTTCATCGGTTCTGTCTTTACCATCGGTGATGTATATCACCCGCTTCTGCACAGTGCGATCGACATCAATGGGCACATTAAGGTGGACTCCGATCTGATCGGGATAGTAGCGACCAATAATGAAATTGGGAAACAAGGTCAGGTATTGGGAATTGACGGCGAGCGTGTTTGTTTCCTTGCGCACGGGGCGGGAGATGTCCACAGCGCTGCCCAGGCACTTGCCGTCAATAATCGTGGAGTGGTCGGTCAGGGGTTGATCCGTGGTTATCGAATGGACGAACTGGACATGATACGGCTCGATGAAGTTTTCCATGAGCAGTTTCCAGTTGGCGCGGACCTCCCCAAAATCAAGGGTTGCCACCGGGGTGATCTTGCCGAGGTCCACTCCGGATAGCCGGTCCTGGAGCGGCGAGGCGTCTATGTCGAAATCACCGGGTTCCCGGCCCAGATTGACGAATATCCAGTCGTGCCAGACGATGCAGTTTACGGGGATCAGTCCGTGATCCGCGGGATCAAACCCCGGTGCGCCGTGATGACCGGGACCACCCAGGTGGGGTGTTGATCGAAGCTCGCCGTTCAGGCCATACACCCACGAGTGATAGGGGCATCGCAGACGAGGCCCTACGTTGCCAGCCTCGACGACGAGTTTCAGGCAGCGATGACGGCAGGCATTGTGAAAAGCCTTTATTTCGCGCTCCTTGTTACGTACAAGGAATACCGGCCTTCGACCTATGGTCAGTGGCACGACGTCGCCTGGCTTGGGCAGTTCGTGCGCGAAGCCGACGAACATCCAGTTCGTTCTAAACAGAGTTTCAGCTTCGAGATGCCAGTAGTCCGGACAGGTGTAGGCAAAGCCCGGCAGGCCATGTGCGACCGGTGCATCCTGAGAAAAAGCCCGCAGTGATTCTGCACCGGCAATGTCTAGCAACGAAAGAACCATATCAACACCCTCGATGTTTGCTGATTATTGTCCCAACGCGGCGCGCATTATATCGAAACACGCATCGGTGACAATTCTCGGTTATCATCTGGCCCACTACGATTTTACAGTATGACCAACACCAAAATTACGGGGACCAGACCGTGAGTAATGTCGACATCTACGAGCAGGGTCTTGAACCCAATCCCGCCAACTACAGAGCGCTTACGCCGCTGACCTACCTGGCTCGATCGGCTCGGGTGTATCCGGACAAACCCGCGATCATTCACGGTAAAATGACTCGCAGTTACTCCGCGCTTTACGATCGGTGCCGGCGACTGGCCAGTGCGCTCGAAGCGCATGGTATCGGAAGCGGTGATACGGTGTCCATCATGTCGCCCAATGCGCCGGCGATGCTCGAGGCACACTACGGGGTGCCGATGGCGGGGGCGGTGCTGAATGCACTCAATTACCGTCTTGATGCGGACACTATCGGTTTCATATTGAACCACTGCGAAGCAAAGATGCTGCTGACCGACCGGGAGTACTCTCCGGTCGTCCGTAAGGCGATCGACAATCTGGGCAGGGGCATCACCGTCATTGATATAGATGATCCGCTCGCCGCCGGCGGAGAGTTGATTGGCGACGGGGACTACGAAGCATTTTTAGAGGAAGGCGATCCCGCATACGAATGGCGGGCGCCGAAAGACGAGTGGCAGGGCATCACGCTGAATTACACCTCGGGTACCACCGGCAATCCGAAGGGGGTCGTCTATCACCACCGCGGTGCGTTTCTCAACGCCCTCGGAAATGCCCTCGTGTTTGGCCTCAATGACAAATCGGTTTACCTGTGGACATTGCCCATGTTCCACTGCAACGGCTGGACATTTACCTGGGGCGTCACCGCAGTGGGCGGGACCCATGTATGCCTGCGCGCTGTAGACCCGGCGATGATCTTTGACCTAATAGATCGGCACCGCGTCACGCACATGTGCGGCGCACCAATCGTACTGAACATGCTGGTCCATGCTCCGCATGAATCCAGGAAGAGCTTCAGCCAACTCGTGGAGGTGGCCACGGGCGGGGCGGCTCCGCCCAGCGCGATTATCGCTTCCATGGAGCGAATGGGATTCCGGGTCCTGCACCTGTATGGGCTGACCGAGAGCTATGGCCCGGCTACGCTGTGCACCCCGCAACCGGATTGGGACAACCTGCCTCCGGATCAGCGCGCCTGGAAAATGTCGAGACAGGGCGTAACCTACCCAACCCTCGACGATCTGATGGTGGCCCATCCTGAAAGCCTCGAGCCCGTTCCAGCGGACGGAGAGACCATCGGCGAGCTGATGATGCGCGGTAATACGGTGATGAAAGGTTATCTGAAAAATTCTGACGCAACGAAGGCGGCGCTTGCCGGCGGCTGGTTCCATACGGGCGATCTCGGCGTCATGCATCCGGACGGATATGCGGAGGTGAAAGACCGCTCCAAGGACATCATCATCTCCGGGGGTGAAAACATTTCCAGCCTGGAAGTCGAGGAGGTCTTGTATCGCCACCCGGATGTCATGGAAGCGGCGGTGGTTTCCCGGCCCGACGAGAAGTGGGGCGAAACACCTTGTGCCTTCGTGACGCTGCGACCGGGAATCGAACACTTGAGCGAGGATGAAATCATCGAGTACTGCCGGCGGAACATGGCTAATTACAAGGTTCCCCGGACGATAATATTCGGAGAGCTGCCCAAAACGTCGACGGGCAAGATCCAGAAATTCGTACTGCGCGAAAAGGCGGGGAATTTGTGACCGGGAGTGCCAACGACATGATGCATCCCGCTGCGGGTACGGATGGTTTCGGCGTGCCGGTTGCCTGTCCGAGTAATCAGTCTGCTATCCGGACGGGCTCCTGGGTATTTTCATCTTCGAATACAACGTTTATGCGGCGGTTGTGTTTGCCTTTTTTTTCTATTTTCTTCACGCGCACCCTGCCGATTTCGCCGATGTTAATGACATGGGTGCCGCCACAGGGCTGAAGATCGACCCCTTTGACATCGACCAGCCGGACACGGCCGCCGCCCCGCGGCGGTTCGACAGACATGGTTCGGACGAGGTCAGGCTGCGCATCGAGTTCCTGGTCTGATATCCAGCGGGTTTCAACGTCATGCTTCTGTTCGATCAGTTCGTTCAATTTTTCGGTAACCTCGATCTTATCGAGAGGGTCTGGAGCGTCGAAATCGAGCCGGGCGCTGCCGTCGCGGATCGAGCCCCCGGTCACTCCAAGAGGGATGATGGAGCACAACAGATGCATGCAGGTGTGCATGCGCATCAGTCTGTGGCGGCGGTCCCAGTCGATTTCGGCACGCACTTTGTCCCCAGCGGCGGGTAAAGGCGCACCATCCGCCGCAATATGATGAATGTCAGCCCCCACTTTTTGAGTATCGATGATCTGGATTCGTTCACCATTCTCCAAAATCAGGGAGCCAATATCTCCGGGCTGACCGCCTCCCATCGGGTAGAACACGGTCCTGTCCAGAATTATCCCATTTTCGTCGACTGCGGTTACGATGGCGTCACACGACTTTAGGTAGCTGTCATCTCGAAACAATTCGATGGTCATTAGTCTTGCCAGGGGATTCAATCCGAAAAGTATATCAGGGAACGCCGGATCCAGCGATTTACCGGATCAAAATCGGCTGCAGGCGAACCTTCCGAATATTACAGGCAACGACACAGTTGCGCGAGGCCAAAAAATTTTAGGAGCGGTGCCCCCGCCGCGATCGAGCGGAGACTGGCGAGATATCCGGTGGCCGGGTGAACGGTGAAAGCCCCTGCCAAGTCTTGAGCTATAATCTGTCTATACTCCAGGACACAGCGTATCGCTCGAATTTTCAAACTATGAATCACAGATTCATTTACCTGATTGGATTTATCGGCTGCACCATTCTCATGGCCACCGCCCTTTACTTTCAGTACGTGATGGAGTTGGAACCGTGTCCGCTCTGCATCGTCCAGAGAATATCTTTTGTGCTGATCGGAGCGCTCTGCGTGGTTGCCTTTTTCCACAATCCCGATGGTTGGGGAAACAAAGTATACGGAATCGCCGGCGCTATCCTTGCGGCTGCGGGCGCCGCTGTGGCGGCGCGCCATGTGTGGCTGCAAAACCTGCCGCCGGAGCTGGTCCCTGAGTGCGGCCCGGGGCTGGATTATATGCTTCGCGTCTTTCCGCTCGGTCAGGTTTTGGGGATGGTATTTAGAGGGTCGGGGGAGTGTGCGGAGGTGGCGTGGCAGTTTATGGGGCTTACGATCCCAGGCTGGACGCTGGTGGCTTACGTGGTGATTGCGGTGATTGCGTTGTACCAGGCGTTCAGGTGCTATCCTCGGTAGAGCCGACTCACAATCCTCTCAACTAGCCCGCATATTGCTGAGCCGCCGTGCTCATTACAATGACGCAATCGATCAGCGGTTTCGCGGACTGTACCGTCGGAATCGCAGTTCAGTTATAGCACTGCTGGACAGCGAGAGAATTGCCTGCTCTTATGGTCTCGTACTTCCTCCAGAATGACTCGTCGACCCTCGCCATTTCTGACGCAGACAGGACCGGCTGTTTGTACCGCGGCGGTTGATTTTCCGCGTTGATCGCCATTTTAAGCAGCAACGACATACCTTCGGTGTCTGTGGATACGTCGGATATCAACAGTGAGGTCGGTGAAAATACCCGGTGCCCAGACGCAGTGGTATCGAAACATCACCGGCAAACACGGCCGATTGCAGTGCACACAGGAGAAACATCAGAGAGAATCTGGGCATTTGCCGATTAAGTCATTCAGGTTGGCGCTCATATTTACTACGTGATTCCATGATCATCAACATGCGGAATACCAAAACCATAACATTCACAAGAGTTTGTGATTGAAAGTTGAACTTCTTGTTCAAATAGCGCCGTTAAACATGTAAAGAACCGCGCGATCCTCATCTTCCCGGTGTCCAATTGGCCCCGTAAAATACTTGCACTATACTGTAGCGGACCCAACATCCCGGTTTGCGAATCGCATGCGCAACGACAACTACTGGTACGACGAGGGAGCCTATGCATTCAAGGCGGGGATCGAACTGGGCGATCTCGAAGAGCATTTTCCTTCCGGCAAGATGACGGAACGAGAATGGCAATCCCTGCAAACCGGATGGGTTGCGAAGCAAAACGAGTTTTTCGAGAGTATGGGACAAGGACGTCTTTTCTGACGTCTCTTCGGTCCTCGCATTGCTCAGAAAATCTAGCATGTGGTTGTTCGTCCGTATGCCGGCCCAGATACCGCATTCCTGAACCCTACCCTTTCCAGCAGAACTTTATACCGAGGAGTGTACATGGCACTTGAAGAAGGCAAATCCGCACCGGCGTTTACGTTGAAGGATCCCGGTGGTAACACGGTTTCACTAAAGGACTTCAGGGGAAGGAACGTTATCGTCTATTTCTATCCTAAAGACGATACGCCGGGTTGTACGAAAGAAGCATGCGGATTCCGGGACCTGTGGAAGGATATTCAGAATACCGGCACGGTTGTAATTGGTATATCTCCTGACGACGAGGCGTCACACGGAAAGTTCATCGACAAATTTGGTCTTCCCTTCTTGCTGCTGAGTGATCCGGAAAGAAAAGTCATGAGCAAGTATTCCGCCTATGGCGAAAAAATGATGTACGGCAAAAAAACCGTGGGTGTCATCCGTTCCACGGTCTGGGTGGATCCCAACGGGAAAGTTAAAAAGCACTGGAAGAAAGTAGCCAAGGCTGCCGATCACCCGGCTAAGATACTGGAACTGTTGCAATCGGCAGAATAAACTGGCCTGTAATTTCTCCCCGGCTTAGTCAGGAAGACGCTGCCCTTGGCGAGTGAGTCCGCATATTGCAGGCTAGCTGCTCGACCCACCCCACAACCAGGACCAGCCCCTGCTTTGTTTGTGTTCGCGCACGTCAATGCTGGCAAAGGGGCGTTCGACCTCGCCCGTATAGAGCTGCCGGGGGCGTCCGATCTTTACTGAAGGCTCGGACATCATCTCCTTCCAGTGGGCGATCCAACCTACCGTCCGCGCGATCGCAAAAATCACCGTAAACATGTGCGGTGGGAATCCCATGGCCTTCAGAATGATGCCGGAGTAAAAGTCGACATTCGGATAAAGTTTGCGACTGACGAAGTAGTCATCCTCGAGCGCTATTTTTTCGAGCGCCACGGCAATTTCGAGTAGCGGGTCGTCGATGCCCAGTTCGTTCAGGACTTCGTGACAGGTTTCGCGCATGACCGTCGCTCTTGGATCGTAGTTCTTGTAGACGCGATGGCCGAATCCCATCAGTCTGTAGCTGTCGTCCGGATCCTGTGCGCGCTTGACGAATTTTGCAACGTTCTTCTTGTCCTCGATCTCACCAAGCATCTGCAACACGGCCTCGTTCGCACCGCCATGTGCGGGGCCCCACAACGACGCTATGCCGGCGGCGATGCAGGCGAATGGATTGGCTTGGGACGATCCCGCGAGTCGAACCGTGGAGGTTGATGCATTCTGCTCGTGGTCGGCGTGCAGGATTAGGATTTTGTCCATTGCCTTCGCCAGAACAGGGCTGATGGTAAATTCCTGCGTGGGCAAGCCGAACATCATGTTCAACAGGTTTTCGGCGTAGCTCAGATCATTGCGGGGAGAGATGAACGGCTGGCCTAATGAATACTTGTAGGCGTAAGCGCCAATCGTCGGCATTTTGGCAACAAGACGGTGCGATGCGATCATCCGCTGGTGCGGGTCCCAGATGTCGGTGCTGTCGTGATAGAAAGCCGAGAGGGCGCCGACCACCCCGACCATGATGGACATCGGGTGGGCGTCGCGCCTGAACCCTTGATACAACTGCTTGAGTTGTTCGTGCAGCAGCGTATGGTTGGTAATGCTGCGATCGAACTCCTCTTTCTCTTCCGGCGAAGGCAGATCCCCGTGAAACAACAGGTAGCAGACATCGAGGTAGTCGCTGTTTTCCGCAAGATCGGAGATGGAGTAACCGCGATGCCGGAGAATCCCCGCGTCACCATCGATGTATGTGATGCCGGAAGCGCAGGCGGCGGTTGAGGTAAACCCGGGATCGTAGGTGAAGACTCCTACATCTTTGTACAGGTTTCTGATGTCGAGAACGCTTGGACCCACGGTCCCGTCCAGTACGGGAATCTCATAGGTATTGCCCGTCGCATTGTCACGCAGGGAAAACGTGTGGGCACCGTCGGTAATGTTTTCTTCGTTATTTTTTATCGGTTCTGCCTTTGTCGAATTCGTCATTCCATATGCTCCCGTTACCGTGAAACTTCTTCCGCGCGAACACTCTGTTCACGCGCTGCAAACGCTTTATTTTACCTGTTTGTTGGCTAAGGGGGAATCCGCCCCGATGCGGATGCACGGTGATGTATGAGAATCCGCGGGCTATATGATCACAATTGGAACAGGTGGCGTCGCCGACGGGTTGTTCGTTATCTAGGAATTTTCTCTCCCCGGTTCCGCAGTTCCTGCTGGATTTCCTCGATCCTTGCAGAAACACTTGATTGCGCGTAGAAGCTGTCCCCAGTGTACTTTTTGGCCAGACCAAGTTGACGCAGGGCCTCCGCCGAGTTTCCATTGAAATAGTAGAACTCCGCCAGCTCCTGGTGAGCGGCGAGATGATTCCCCGATTCACCCTCGGTCCGGGCCAATAATTTGTGCAAACGAGGGTCTCCCCGCCGGGAGAGCAGATGGCTTTTCAGAATTTTCTTGGCTTCCGCGTACTGTTCGCTCTCGATCAGCGCGTTGATGAAGTACAAATCGAGCACCAGGTTGTCGGGATGGTTAGCTCTGATTCTTTGATACGCTTTGGCCGCATTGCCGGGTCGGCCGTCGGCAGTCTCGATATTGGCAAGGGCTATCGAGTAGCTCAATCGTTCAGGGTCCTGCGAAATAAGTTCGTTCATCAATTCCCGGGCTGCCTGGTACTGGCCGTCGGCCATGAGGGCCAGGGCATATCCGTATCGCTCGGCGTATAGATTCTCGTAGGTATTTTCCTTCAACCTGGCGGCGAATCCCTGTGCAACCCTGGCCGGATCGGATCCACTGTACAGGGCCCTGATTTTCGCCTTCATCAGTTGGAACTGCGTTTCGTCCGGATTTTCGATGCGCGGGTACTGATCTGCGCGTGCGACGGATTCTGCAATTCGGCTGTAGGTCAATGGGTGGGTTCGCAGGAATTCCGGAGCATTCGACTCCTGGCTTCGGCTGTATTGCTGCAGGCGCCCAAAGAAATCCGGCATCGCGCGCGGGTCGTATCCCGCCGAGGCCAGAGTTTGAATTCCGATGGCGTCGGCTTCTTCTTCGAAACTGCGGGAGTACTGCAGCTGCCTTTCGACGAGAGCTGCCTGCGTTCCCATGATGGCCGCGGTCCCAGCCTGTCCGCCGAGCAGGATGGCCGCGATTAACGCCGCCATCGCTGGTATGTTCGTGCGTTTGTTCTGTGCGATCATGCGGGCAATGTGGCTTTGCGTTACGTGTGCGATTTCGTGCGCTATTACACTTGCCAATTCCGCTTCATGAAGGGTGTTGGTGATCAATCCGGTGTGCACCGTTATGTGGCCCCCGGGCACGGCGAAGGCGTTCAGGGCGTTGTCCTCTACCAGATAGAATGTAAATGTTCTTCCGGGTTGATCGCTGTTACTCACCAGCACGCTGCCCAGACGATTCAGATAAGTGATCAGTTCCTGATCGTCGATGAACCGCAACTGCTGCCGAATCTGCCGCATGAACTCCCTTCCCAGCTTCTGCTCTTCTGACGCCGATAGAACGGTTGCAGAGTAGTCACCGAGATCAGGCAGGTTGCTCTGCGACTGTACGGGTCCGGACATGACCGCTAGGCCTGTCAGGAAAACTAGTGGTTTCAAGAGCTTGCGCATAGTATTGGCACAGATGGCAATATTCGGGCTGGTCAGTTTCATTGGCTGTTGAGACAAGTCCAACCCCGGGTCGTTCGCGAACGGTCATACTTCAGCAGGGGTGCTGTACTCCGGCCGAAGATCATTCTACTATAATACATTGATAAACCTAGAAAAAACTGACCATCGTGGCAGAAAAACATTACAAAAATCGTAACGAACGATCGCGGCGAGGTATCGGTAGTCCGGACGACCCGGCGCCGTCGTTGCCTTGCCCTTTCGAAGGGGCCATTTTGAGCCGCAAGTGCGGATGCCGGCTTGCACTTCGGAGCAGCGTGGGATCCAGACAGAAAGTGCAGTGCAATTCTGCGGAGAGTCACCAGGATTGCGCGGAAATGCTCAACTACATGCGAAAAAGTGTGAACTTTTCACTTGGCCTTGCACACGCGCCCAACGCGCTTCCGCGGGCGCAGGCTACGAAGTTACAGTGCGGTACGTTGATCGGCCTGCAAAACGCCCTCGATTTGGTGGTGGAGAACGACCGCGTCAACAACATCCACGATACGGTACAGCGAGCGAAAAAACGCTACGGTTCCGTCGAGGAGTTTCCGGAACAGCAGATCGTCAGGTGCATTGCATCTTACGGTAAGTGACCCTGGCGTCGCGTTACTTTTCGAAGAGTGCGTTGACTATCAGACCATAGAAGCGGTCGACGGCGCCGAGGAAGCTCCATCCAAGGTGTCTACCGCAATTTGCGCACAAGGCAATACGCCACCGATAACCCGGAAACCAGGAGTGCTCTCCGGTGGGGACGCCCGTCTCTTTGCATCCGGAAGCGTCCTTGAAGCATCCAATAGTGAATGTCAGCTGAGCGGGGTTAGTGCAGGAGTGACGGTGCGAACCGCGAATTACCAGCGAGGATCGGGAGTCCGTAATGAATGAACGGCAAGCCGAGCAGTACAGACCACGATGCGCCTCGTTTCGAACCGTCTCGTCGAGCCGTTCAGTTTCGTCCTCGCTGAATTTTCGGAACATGCGTTTCCCCCTAGGCGGCCGTATCCCATTGCGGCAGGTCGACCCTTGGGCGATTATCCCGAAAGTTCCTTACAATATCGACAACGCCGCCAAATCCGATGTAACGAAGCCGGGTGTCGATTAGAATCCGAACATCAACACACCAGGTGCCAGATATGTCGCAACATGAAGAGATTGACCAGGCAACGCAAACGGAAATCGAAGCAGCCGTCTATAGGAAGATGATTGAACACCTGCGCAAGTATCCGCAGGTGCAGAACATTGATTTAATGAATCTTGCCTATTTTTGCCGGAATTGCCTGTCGAAATGGTATCGATCTGCAGCGAACGAGCGCGGAATCGATCTCGACTACGATGACGCCCGGGAGATCGTTTACGGCATGACGTACCGGGAATACAAAGAGAGGTATTCAAAAGAGGCAACCCCTGCGCAATTGACCGCTTTCGAGGAGTCCAAACTGAAGGCGACCGATTGAATTCCGTGCGGGCTAGACCGTCTCCGCCGATGAACGAATCCGGACTAATAGATATTGTAAGGAGACCCGGGAGACATCGTTGGCCGGGTTTGTTACAGTACGATCAGAAGCGGAACACCGGCGGCGTGGAAAACGGCATGCGGTCGATAAAGAACTTAAACGAACTACCCAGAGGAGTGACGAGATGCTGAGAGCCCTGAGCCTGGAGCCGGAACGGTGTACCGGATGTCTGCAGTGCGAAATGGCCTGTTCCTACGAGAACGAAGCCGTATTCAACCCCGCAAAATCACGCATCAAGGTATTCGCATTTCATGAAGAGGGTCGGTTCGCACCGTACACCTGTACCCAGTGCGACGAGGCCTGGTGTATGAAGGCGTGTCCCGTAGACGCGATCGTAATCAATGCCGAAACCGGTTCCAAGGATGTGCTCGATAGCGTCTGCGTGGGCTGCAAGGTCTGTACGATCGCATGTCCGTTCGGCACCATCAATTACAACTCCAGCACCGGCAAGGTGATCAAATGTGATTTGTGCGGCGGCGATCCGCATTGCGCAAAAGCGTGTCCGACCGGCGCCATAACCTATGTCGACGCGGACAGCACCGGTATGGAACGAATGCGTGCCTGGGCACAAAACAGACCGGAGGCGGGGCCGAACTACATCACCCCGGTGGAAAAAGACATTCAAACCTACCAGAGACCTTAAAGTAGGAGGAGCGCACAATGGCATGGGCTAAGAAAATTCTACGCGTAAACCTGAGCGAGGGAAGCGTCAAGAGCGAACCGCTCAACATGGAATGGGCGCAACAGTACCTGGGCCAGCGGGGGCTGGCAAGCAAGTACCTCGTCGAGGAGATCGATCCCAAATGTGATCCGCTGGGGCCTGACAACAAGCTCATTTTTACTACCGGGCCGTTGACCGGCACCATGGCCTCCACAGGCGGCAGATACTCTGTCGTCACCAAGGGTCCGCTGACCGGGGCCATCGCGTGCTCCAACTCGGGCGGTTATCTCGGGGCGGAACTCAAGATGGCCGGCTGGGACATGATCATTTTCGAAGGTAAATCTCCGGAGCCGGTGTATCTTTATGTCAGCAACGACAAGGCTGAATTGATGTCCGCGGACGGAATTTGGGGCAAATCCGTGTGGGCAGCGGACAAGATCATACGCGCCAAACACCAGGATCCGCAGATCCGCATCGCCTGTGTGGGACGTTCCGCGGAAGCCGGCTGTTTTTACTCCGCGATCATCAATGACCTGCACCGCGCCGCCGGCCGCTCGGGTGTGGGCACCGTAATGGCGTCGAAGAACGTCAAGGCCGTGGTGTGCCGGGGAACCCAGGGAGTGGGCAATATCAAAGATCCCATGGCATTCATGAAGGCTACCGAAGAAGGCAAGAAAGTGCTGCGTGAGAACGCGGTCACCGGAGCGGGTTTGCCGCAGTTCGGCACGCAGGTGTTGATGAATGTCATCAACGAGACCGGGGCGTTGCCAACGAGGAACATGCAGGAAGTTCAGTTCAAAGGCGCCAGCAAGATCTCCGGGGAGGCCATGCATGAGCCCCGCAAGAGCGATGGCAAGCCGAACCTCACGACCAACGCGGCGTGTTTCGGGTGCACCATTGCCTGCGGCCGGATTTCGACCATCGACAAGACGCACTTCAGTGTCGAAAACAAGCCGGAGTACTGGGGCAATTCGGGCGGTCTGGAATACGAGGCGGCGTGGGCGCTGGGCGCAGCAACGGGCGTAGACGATCTGGATGCGCTGACCTACGCGAACTTTATCTGTAATGAAGATGGCCTGGATCCCATTACATTCGGTGCCACCGTGGGTGCCGCGATGGAGCTGTACGAGAAGGGCGCAATCACCAAGCAGGACACCGGTGGAATCAAGTTCAAATTCGGCAAAGCAGAGGTGCTGACGCAGGCTGTGGAACTGGTCGCCGCTGGCGAGGGTTTTGGCAAGGATCTGGGTCTCGGATCCAAGCGTCTGTGTGAGAAATACGGCCATCCGGAGCTGTCCATGAGCGTGAAGGGCCAGGAATTCCCCGCCTACGATCCGAGGGGAATTCAGGGTATGGGCCTGGCCTATGCCACCTCTAATCGGGGAGCCTGCCACCTGCGTGGCTACACCGTTGCCTCCGAGGTTCTGGGTATTCCGGAAAAAACCGATCCGCTCGTCACCGAGGGCAAAGCCGGACTGGTCAAGGCGTTTCAGGACGCCACCGCCGCATTCGATTCCGCGGGAATTTGTCTTTTTACCTCGTTTGCCTGGTCCCTCGATGATGTTGCACCGCAGATTGACGCAGCGTGTGAAGGTGGCTGGTCGACCGAAAAACTCCTGGAGCTGGGTGAAAGGGTCTGGAACATGGAGAAGGAATTCAATCTCGAGGCCGGATTTACGAAGGCGGACGATAATCTGCCGCCGCGATTGCTTTCCGAGGCTGCCGGCTCCGGTCCGGCGGAAGGAAAGGTGAGCGAACTGGACAAGATGCTGCCGGAGTATTACGCCGCACGGGGCTGGGATGAACAGGGTGTCCCCACAGCCGATACCAGGCAGCGACTCGGATTGAGCTAGGAGATTTCAATGGACCACATTGTCATTGGCGCTGGCCCGGCCGGCGTGGTCGCGGTCGAGCAGATTCGCAAACACGACCCGAACGGAAGCATTGTTCTGATCGGCGATGAACCGGAACCGCCTTACTCGCGTATGGCTATCCCCTACTATCTGGTGAAACGGATCGACGAGGCCGGCACCCATCTGCGCAAGGATCCAGGACACTACGGCGCACTGGGTATAGACGTCTTGCGGGATCGTGTGTCATCCATCGACACCGCCAACCAGGAGATCATGCTCGATGCCGGCGGTTCACGGCGCTATGACCGTTTGCTCATTGCCGCCGGTGCCAGTCCGATTACGCCTCCAATTTCCGGAGTGGACCTGCCGGGTGTATACAACTGCTGGACTCTGGAGGATGCGCGCAGCATCATCAAGCTCATGGAGCCGGGCAACAGCGTGGTGCTTGTGGGCGCCGGGTTCATCGGATGCATCATTCTGGAAGCGCTCGCGGCAAGCGGTGTGAAGCTGACGGTCGTCGAAACGGAGAATCGCATGGTGCCGCGGATGATGAACGACGTTTCGGGCGGCATGATCAAGGACTGGTGCTCGAACAAGGGTGTCAACGTACTCACATCCACTCGCGTCAATGCCATCGAGGCCGGCCGCCCGCTTTTGGTCAGATTCGACAACGGCGAAGAAGTCGCGGCGGACTTGGTCATCACCGCCACCGGCGTGGCGCCGAACACCGCTTTTCTGGAAGGCAGCGGCATCGATGTGGATGCGGGGATCGTGGTCAATGAGTTCCTCGAGACCAGTGTGCCCAGCGTCTACGCGGCCGGCGATTGTGCCCGGGGAAAAGACTTTTCCACCGGGGGCTACAGTGTCCAGGCCATACAGCCAACGGCGGTCGAACACGGCATGCTCGCCGCGCGGAACATGGTCCACGGCCATTCGCAGGGAAATCGAGGCCAGGTAAACATGAACGTGCTGGACACGCTCGGATTGATCTCCAGTTCCTTCGGGATGTGGATGGGTGTGGACGGGGGCGATAGCGTGGAGCGGATCGACCGTGACCGATTCCGTTACGTCAATCTACAATTCGAGGATGATCGCATCGTCGGCGCGTCAGCGCTGGGTATAACCGATCACGTCGGCGTCCTGCGCGGTATGATTCAGAGCAAGACTCGGCTGGGCGATTGGAAGAAAAAGCTGCAGGACGATCCCACACGGGTAATGGAGGCCTATCTGGCGAGTACCCAGGTGCTGGGCTAACAAGCCGGAAATTGAAGATCACGCTCAAGCTTTTCGCGACGTTGGGGGTATATTTACCCCCCCATGCCACGGGCAACCTGGTCGAACTTGACGTGCCCGAGGGAACCAAGCCTGACGACGTAATCGATCGCTTCGACGTCCCGGGGGACCTGGTTCATCTGGTCCTATTGAACGGGGTTTATCTCGACAAAAATCAGCGCTCGAGCCATGTGCTGAAACCCGGCGATGCCGTCGCGATCTGGCCGCCGGTTGCGGGCGGATAGCCTGCCGGGATCTTCTGGCAGGACAGATTTGTGGTAGCAGGCGCCGACCACGGCGACAAATTCAAACGAGACATGGGCTACAGCGCAGCGGAATTTTTCCGGATTTTGCCCTCCGCTGTCGGCGGTTACGAACATACGGTGGATGACGGCCGGGTCGTTATCAGACACCCGGACGAAGACCGTGAACTCGTGCTGAGAATCAGCGAGTTACCGGAGCGCCGGATCGGCATGATGCGCATACCGCGTATCGAGGTGGAATTCGCCTTCCATAATTTTCCACCACAGGAAAGGCAGGGCTTTCTGATAGGTTTTGACAGAAGCTACCAGCGCGGCGGTGGATGAGGGCGGCGGGGAGAAATGGGGGCTGGTGGTTTTGCGGTCGCGTGAGTAGAATTCACGCAGGCGTTGTCTGACCCTGTATGATGAGAAACCTGCCATCAAATCCGATGCTGGATGCCTTTCAAAGGCCGATCCACGATCTGCGCATTTCGGTCACGGACCGGTGCAATTTCCGCTGTGTTTACTGTATGCCTAAACATGTTTTCGGGCCCAATTATCCCTTCCTCAAACGATCACAATTGCTGACGTACGAGGAGATCGAGCAGGTGGCGCGTGTATTCGTGCGACTCGGTGTCCGCAAGCTTCGGCTGACCGGGGGGGAGCCTCTGGTCAGAAACGATATCGAGTCACTGATCGAGAAACTGGCATCGATAGACGGTGTCCAGGACGTCAGTCTGACGACAAACGGTTCCCTGCTAACGCGGAAAAAGGCCGAGAAATTGTATAGTGCCGGCCTTCGGCGGATCACCGTCAGTCTAGATTCCATAGACGGAGAGACGTTCAAATCGATGAATGGTGTCGATTTCGCGCCGGAGCCCGTTCTCGAGGCAATCGATACCGCCGCCGACGTTGGGCTTACCCCGTTGAAAATCAACATGGTCGTAAAGCGGGGAGTCAACGACAACGCGGTGCTCTCGGCGGCACGGCGTTTCAGGGGCACCGGGCACATACTCAGGTTCATCGAATACATGGATGTCGGCAACAGCAATGCCTGGCGCGAGAACGAGGTAATATCCGCAGCGGAAATCAGGGATATTATCGGCCGGGAATTTCCCATTGAACCGGTCACACCCGACTATCACGGTGAAGTCGCTCAGAGGTGGCGTTACACGGACGGCGAGGGTGAGCTGGGGATCATTGCATCCGTATCGCAACCATTCTGCGGGTCATGCACGAGGGTCCGACTTTCAGCGGATGGATCGCTCTATACCTGCTTATTCGCCACCAAAGGGCACGATCTGCGTTCGCTGTTGCGGCAAGGCATATCGGAAGAGGGCCTGTTCGAGAGGGTTGAATCGATATGGTCGGCGCGGTCCGATCGCTATTCGGAATTGCGTGCGACTCAGGTGGTTGAAATTCCCAAGATCGAAATGTCCTACATCGGAGGCTAGTGTACGGGGTACACTAGGTTTTTCGGGGCAGCAATTTGAGGTCTGCGAGGGTTTCGTAAAGCGCGGTGCCGAAACTGTCGTCCAGCATGTAGTATTGAATCTTGATGGTAATCGCGCAGCCGGCAATGATGGACAATAAAGCGAGTACCGATCCCAGTGCAAGCGTCGACATTCCGGTGACACCCTGGCCTATGGTGCAGCCGAGCGCGAGCACACCTCCGAAGCCCATCAATACGCCGGCCAGCAGGTGGTTGGTCAGGTCCGTTCGGGAGGCAAATACCTCGATTCGAAACGTCCCGGACAAAATGGCGTACAAAAATGACCCAACGATGACGCCGAGGACCACGGCGATGCCGAAATTCATGCTGGCGCCGGTGTAGGTCATGACGTAGTTGATGGTATTTCCGGCCGGTGCAACGAAAGTGACCGACTCCACGGGGACGGGTTCGAATTCATCGTTGCCCAGCACGCCGGTGATATACCAACCGGCGATCACCATCCCGCCGACGGCTATCGCCGCCATGATATTGTTGAAATCTCCGCGATAGCCTTTGTCGCTGAATACGTACCAGAAAGTGCCGACCACGAGCAGTCCGGCTAAGAGCAGCTGAATCGTCTGCACATCACCACCGACGAAGTTCGCAAGTATCGTCGCCATACCCTGGTCGGCAACCCCCCGTTCGGACAAATCGATGCTGGTTAATGCCTCCAGTTCCAGACGTATTGGCGCCAATAATCCCCTGAGCGTGGCATATGCCGTCATGCCCATTACTACCAACACAACAAGCGATTTCAGGTTGCCGCCTCCGACCCGCACTATCGAACGCTGAACGCAGCCGGATCCCAGCGTCATACCTACGCCGAACATCAGTCCACCCACGACGTATCCGACCCAGCCGAAGCCGGTGTTGAGGTATATCGCATTGGTCATATCGACCATGCCCGTCGCCCGCAAAAGCTGGGTCCCGGCTATAGCGATAGCAATTGCAAGTATCCACGTTCTGAACCGGATTTTGGTCCCCATATTGATCCAATCGCTGATCGAGCCCATGGTGCAGAAATGCGTTCTCTGGGCAATGGCGCCAAACACGAGCGAGACCAGAAAACCATACAGGGCGATTTGCTGTGAAACTTCCAACTCCATTCGAATCTCTCGTAATTACGTGCTAGTCCGCCTTCGTCACCCCAGGCGGCTAGACACTAATGCCCGGATTGTTTTCGACGCCCTTCAAGCTCGGGTGATTGGGGGTGACGTCGTCAATGGTCTTTTTATCCCTCAGGTATTGTGCCACGACCTCCCATATGTCCGGCAACTCTTGCGGCTGGGGATTGACACTGGCCCATCCGGCGACCCTGTAGGTCTTGGAGGGATCGAGCGGTTTTTCGTTCAGCTCGAGGTCGGACAGGCGCTCTCCGATCTTTTTCCCGGGATCGAGAGTGAAGCGCAGGCCGCCGACGCGCACCATGTCGCCGCCCATCTGGTAGTAGGGGTCCGGATTGAACAGGTTGTCCGTAATGTCTTCCAGGATAAGTTTGATATTTTCGCCGGTCATCTCGTTCAGCGTGGACTTGCCATACGTGATTGCCGTCTGGTCCATCAGCCTCTCCATGGTGATGGGGTCTCCGGGCAGGACGCTGGTACCCCAGCGGAAACCCGGAGAAAACGCAATCTCGGCGTCGCGCACCTCCATCATGGCGTCGACGATGAGCTGGTCGAAAGTACCGCTGAAATTTCCCCGCCGATACAGTGTTGTTTCGGTGACCGCCAGCGCTTCGTTAAGCTTGTCGATGTAGGGCGTCCGGACACGGTCGATATAGGCAGCCATCTCGGGATTCGCGGGCAGCAGATTGGCGAATACCGGCAGCATCTTGAATTGATAATCCCGGACCCGGCCGTCCCGCACGTCAAGGTCCAGCACCGAGAGGAACTTCCCGTTGGACCCCGAGTTGATCACCAGCGTTTCACCGCTCGCATTCGATACGATCGACGGTTTGGGTATGCCGTCGTGGGTGTGCCCGCCAAGGATTGCGTCGACACCGGTCACCCGGCTGGCCATTTTCAGATCGGTATCCATTCCGTTGTGGGACAGGATGACGACGACCTGAGCGCCCTCCGCCCGAACCCGGTCTACCATGTCCTGCATCTGCTCGTCGCGAATACCGAAACTCCAGTCTTCAATCAGATAGCGCGGATTGGCCAGAGTCGTGTAAGGAAACGCCTGGCCGATTATCCCAACCGGTACGCCGTTGATTTCGCGCATGCTGTAGGGTTTGAACACGATGGATGTTTCGGGGTCGTAGGCCGGTTTCTCATCGAACTGGGCATCCTCGGTGAGCAGTACGTTCTGTGCCAGGAATTCGGTGCTGCCTTCCAGCTCGGTCTCGATGATTTCCCTGACGCGGTCGATACCGTAGGTGAACTCCCAGTGTCCGGTCATGATGTCGACTCCGAGCAGCTTGCTCGCACCGACCATATCCGCACCCCGCGTCCACAGGGCCGTCGCCGACCCCTGCCAGGTATCCCCGCTGTCCAACAGCAGACTGCCCGGGCGCTGCTCCCGGATATTTTTAATCAGTGTGGCGAGATGTGCGAATCCCCCGACTTTCCCGAACTGGTGAGCTGCTTCTTCGAAATTGAGATAGGTGAAGGCGTGGGCCTCGGGGGAGTTCTCTGGAATTCCAAAGTGCTCCAGAAAGCGTTTCCCTACGATATGGGGGGCCAAGCCCAGCGCGCTGCCTATCCCCAGATTGATGTTGGGCTCGCGAAAATAGACCGGCATCAGCTGCGCGTGGCAATCGGTGAAGTGCAGTAGTGAAACATTACCGAATGCCGGCAGATCGTACATGTCGTCGCTTGCCGAAACCCTGCCCGGCACGAGTCCAGCCGCACCCGCCGCCGCCATTATCCGGATGAATTCCCGTCTCGAAATGCTCATATTTGACTGATTCAAGAAAAAAGCCTGATCGAAAGATCAGGCTTTTAGTTGGTTTGGCCCATTGGTTGATGCGGCTGTCAGACCCGTCGTGGACTACTGGCGCTGGCTTGGCACCTGCATTGGCACCCCGGTGTTCATCACGGCCTCATAAAATTCAAGCGCCTTGTATTCCGCGCTCTGCGGCTTGAAGGGCTTGGCGCGCACCTGTTTGTTGCAGCCAATGTAGCGCCTGTGCACGGTGCCCCAGGGCTTGCCCGCAACCGCCCATTTGGTGCGGTATACCGGGAAGCCGGTCGTGTGTCCCAGTCCGGCGCTCAATACGTCGCCCCGTATGCTCTTGCCGGCGCTGTGTACATGGCAGTCGGCACAGGCAAAGTTCAACTGCCCGCGCTTGGTCCAGTAGAACTCCTTGCCCTTTTCGTACCACTTCCTGGCGCCGTCCGAAGCGACCTCAACCGCCATTTGTTCACCGTTTAACTGTTCCTTGAAGGCCGCCACCAGGCGCGCGATCTTGCCATTTTTGAGGTTCGCGATCGGTTTCTCGCCGTTGGCTTCCAGGCACGCATTGATATCGGCCTCGATGGTGCGGATGTCGTCGGCGGCCGCATCATAGTAGGGGTATTTGTTGGCCGGCGGCTTGTCGCTGAAACAGTCGTCAAAGGTTTTGCCATTGGCAAAGGGCGTCGACCATTCCTCCCGCGCCGTCTCCATCTCCAGCTCGTACGGGGGGAACTCCATGAGGATTTCCCAGTTGGCGCGGCGGTGCGCATATTGAGGCAGGACGTTGACGCCGTCCTTGTATTGTTCCAGCGCCACTTCGGGGAACTGCTTGTTGAAATAGCCCTGAAATGCGGCGATGTCGTCCTCCACCGTACCGCTTCCCGCTTTGATGGCCCCGGCGAACAGCCCGGTGAGCAAAAGCATCGAAGCCGTACTGAGTACCGTTTTTTTCATGAGTAGCACCCCTGATTCTACTTAACCGTGGCTTCGGCGCCGCCGGTCTCGCCCATGTTATCTTTCCATTCAACGTTGATCTTGTCACCGGCTTTTGCGCCCTTCACGTTGATGCCGATCAGGGGGTCTTTCGATACACCCTGCCCCAGCACCGCTTCGGCGACGGTCGAACCATTCAATTTAAAGGTCATGATTTCAATGAAATGGGCGGGGATGGCTTCCCCGGTTTTCTTGTCTTTGCGGAGACCGGTCTCCATGGGATGCTTCACGAGGCAGAGTACTTCATGCCCGCCCTCTCCCGTTTTGACTTTCATCTTCGTAGTAAATGCCATAATTCTTTCTCCAATTTCGTCTTAAAAACCGACGGATCAGCCGCCGCATCCGCCTACGGTTACCTTGATCTCCTGGGCTGCCATATGGACCTTGCCCCCGGCCTTCACGTAGGCGGTAACTTTCGATGTCTGTCCCATCTTGATGCGCGCGCTGTACAGGCCGCCGCTGGCGCCGGGCTGCAGGTTTACCGAAGTGATGAACGGCGATGGGTTTTTTTCCACGACGATAGAGATGGATTCCGCATCAGCCAGCGTGGTCGTCACCTTGATCGGCACCACGGCGCCGTTTTCCGCCTGCAGAGGGGCCTTGATCGAAACACCCCCGCTTTCAGCAAGCGGTGCATCACCAAATAAGGCCTTCACGACATCAGGCTCACTTTCGAGCTCGAAAAGCGCTTTTGGCCATTCCATCGCCATGGACACGACGGATTTCAGCAAGCCGAATCCGCCTGCGCATAGGGCCATCCCTGTCAAGAACAATCTACGATTCATTTTGATATACCTCTGGGAATTACGAGTAAACTGCGGGTATCACGATTAATCCGAAAACCAGACCCGCTAAATCGACAGCAGGAATTCGACAATGTTGTCGATGTCTTTCTCCGAAATGATCTTGTGTTTTCCGAACGGCGGCATGACGGCTTGCGGATTCACCGACTGCGCGTCATAAATCTGGGCGCGCAGTTTTGCCTTGTCCGGATAGCGTTGTTGCATGGCTACCAATGGAGGGGCGACGCTGCCTCCCGGTGGGAACGCCGTCGGCCACTTGTCGGTTACGATGATATGACAAGCCAGGCAGTTGCCCTGGCGCCTGTTTATTGCGACACACCAGCCTTTGGTTTTGGCATCAGGATTCTCCAGGCTGGAACACTGCTTTTCGGTGGGCAGGAAGTCTCCGGCCTCAGCGACGCCGGTAGTCGTATGGCCAACGATCAGAAGCGTGAGCACGCTTATCGCGATGCCGGCGCGAAGGAATAAATTCATCATCCGCATCCTCTTTGGTTTGGTAATATTTATTGCCCTCAGTGTACTGTCTGTTGCAGTCAGGTTTCAACACACCCGTTGGACCTCGCCGAAGACAGGAGGGATAATTTGGCTATCTCTTGTGAGATAGTCAGCAGATCGCGTACCGATTTTACGGGGTTCCAGTCATTCTCGATTGTGCTGAACCTAAACGGGCCTCGATCCCGTAAGATGCTACAATCCTGGATTTTACAGGATGCCGCAGAGGCATGGCGTTTTTTTTGTATTGGAGGATATTAGATGTCGGAATTTGATCAAGATCTCGATGTGCGGGGCCTCAATTGCCCTTTGCCCATCATCAAAGCCCGGAAGGCCATCAACACGCTGGATGCGGGGCAAATTCTGCGCGTGGTTGCGACAGACCCCGGTTCGGTGAAGGATTTCGAGGCTTTCGCCAAACAAACAGGCAACGAGCTACTGGAGTCGAGTGAGGGTAGCGGCGAGTTTACGTTCAGACTCAAGAAAGGTTAGGCACGGGGCCGGCTTGGGGCAATTCGCGGATCAAAAGGATGGCTTTTGGGAGTGAGCGGACCTCACTCCCTAAAAGTCCATATCAATCGATATGCTACCTCACTCGATATATAGTCAGTTGTAGAAAGGTTCGGCTTTTCCTTTCTGGGACTCGGCCTGTTCCACTCCCAGCATGGCGGCGTCCGATACGCGATCGGCGATCCGGATTGCTTCGTCGAACTCACCCGCTTCCTTTTTCTTTTTTGCTGCGCCGAGGAGTTTGTCGAGCGATACCGAACTGGAACCCGTGGCTTTGTCGATGAGCTGCCAGACGCTCCCGGCGGACGAAGCGGCGGCAAGTGCTTGTTCCGCCTGTTCTATGGCCTGCTGTGCCTCTGCGGCCTTGTCGCCTGCAACGGCGGTGTGACTGGCGGCCAAGCCCAAGCATACGCTCACCACTAAAGCATAACCAAGTTTTCTCAAAGTCATATCTCCTCCTGATTGTAGTTTGGCCCTGGCGCATGCGTAATGCATCCGATCTTTTACCGGATTCGTCCAACGCCTTTCTATAAACGTCATCGTAGAACGATCCGGATACTGCGAAATATATCCAAATAGAGGTAGCGGCTCAAACTCGTCGATTTTCAACGATATCCGGGCAGGCTCCTAGCGCCTCGATTCCTTCTCCTGGTGCGCCATTTCCAGCAACTGGTTGGCTTTTTCCGCGTACTCACCGGCATATCCCGCCAGCGGGTGGTCGCTTTCTGGGTTGAAATAGTCTTCCACGTCGATACTTTTCTCGTGTTCGTAGGCGATGAACGTCTTCTGCATCTCGATCATCGACTGGATCAGCTTTTGTTTCTCGCTTGTCATCGGTTGTTCCCCGGCATTTTGATTGGGTAACGAATATCCTGATTACGATCTCGTATTTACTCTTGAATCACTCTTCTGTAAACCGATTCACCGCGGATATGGATTTGTGCGGAACGAACAGGCCGCAGCCCAGTGTTCTGGCCTTGCCCAGTCCCGTTTCCTGGATTCGGACCGAATCCGCTGCCGGTATGTCGGCCAGCATCAGGCTTCGCGCGAGCAGTTCTCCTCGCGGTGTATTGATTTTACTCAACCGGCCGGGCAGCCGCTTCGGAACCGAGACATTCAACTCGGTAAGCTCTTCGTCGATCCGGTCGAGAAACCTTTGCTCTTTTTCATCTTCACTGGTGACGATGCGCCTTGCAAAGAGTGTGGAGGCCGGGCCGAGTTCCCTGACCTTGATACTCCCCAGGCTGACTTCGGCGTCGGCGACAATCAGCGTTTGGCCACTCAAACCGGCGCACTGGCTGATCCTGTCTCGGGGGATTCTAAGGATCAGTCTGACCCTTCGCGATGGGTGAATGACGCCGCCTCCATGACCCTCCGGGCGTTGCCACCCATTGCCGGATTCGGCCCCGTGGATGGCATGAATGCCGGTGTTTGCTGCGGTCGAGAACCACGGCAGAAATGATTCCAAGGACGTCAAAAGAGCATACGCGTGATCGACCGGCAGATGCGAGCAATCGATGCGGAACGCCATGTCCACAATACTTTTCGAGCGGTATTGTGGTTCGGCTTCGTCCACCTCTTGCCAGTACAGGTTTTCCCCCTCTGCCATGATTATTGATCCGGCAGCTCGGATTGTATGGTGTCCCGGTCTATCCACCAGTTGTCCTGAACCAGCGCTTCAATGATGCGGCGCAGCCGGCTCAGGAATCCGTTGACGTCGTTTAGTTCCAGCCTGTCCACCCAGGCATCGAGATCGGCCTGGTTCTCTATGCCGCTATGTCGTCGAGCGACCGCCGTGAGCATTTGTCGGGTGCCGACGCTGAGTGCGTCGTGTTGTGCATCTTCCGCGCGCAGATCGACGATGTAGATCGCGGTGGCCGCCGCGATTGCGGCGCCGTCGGAGTGGTCCGGCGTCTCATCGATGACGTGTTCGAGCAGAGCTACGGTGATTTCCGGATCGATGGGAAACGTGACGGCAAGCCAGATGCCCTGCCCAAGAGCCGCCAGGGAGAGTGGTTGTTCTGATCTGAACATCAGATCGCAGGCATGCGCCGCGTTTTGCCATTGTTGTTCACGGACACTGGCTTCAAATACGTTCTTGGCACAGTCCCACGCATCGTTCATCCGTTCCAGGTCGACAAGAAGGCTACCCTCTTGGAGGAGCAGATCCATGCGATGTTCGCCGTCGCCGGCCGCGGATGTTTCCCTGATGCGGTCCCGTATCGCATGAAGCCTGCCCTCCGCAGCCTGTACCGAGGTGCGAGCATCCTGTCCGCTCTCCGCGCCCAGGTCTATGCGAACGTCCAGATGCTTAACCATTTCAGGGCCTTGCCTGCATATTTCACCCGGACGGCCGGGTCCCGGGTATGCGTTTATAAAAGCGCGCGCGGTATATCAGCCTCTGCGCGGCATCGGAATCCCCGTTCACGAAACCGGATCTACGGTGCAGCACATTGTTGCAGATGACTCCCTGCCCGGATTCGAGCTTATGGGTCACGGTGTAGCGGGAAGCCTGCTCGATAACGTCCTTCAGGCATCTGGCGGCTTCCGTGATATGCGGATCGGGGTTCCACACGATGTTGTGCCGTCTCGCGGTGTAGCGCATGTGCAGCGCGCCTGACTCCGGGTCAATGGAGAATACCGGGCCGGTTCTGCTGAATTGTCGATCAACGGCCTGGGCGGAATCCGGCGGGATGGTGAACGCCGAGGGATTGGATAGAGTCACCGGCAACGACTCGTCGATCTCGTGCAGCAAAAGAAATACGACATCCGGGTCGATAAATGCATTTTCTCCGCCCTGCGGAGCCGGTGTAACGCAGTGCAGGATAAAACTGCGTATCACCCTGCCCGAACAGTTTCCATAGTAATATCCGTCGGTATGCCAACCAAGCGGCCGGTCCGTGTACGGTATGTATCTCGGGCGGTCCCCCTGTTGGCAGACCTGAACGGAAGATATGTTGTCGTCATCGGCGCAAAAATTGTGATCGGTCCGACCGATACCGAGCTGCAGGCCAAGGATACCGAGATCGGTCTTTTGAAATGAATTCGAACGGGTCTGATAGATGACGAAATTGAATTCCGTCAGCCTGCGTAGCAATTCAGATCGCTCGGTGGAACTCAGGCACCGAGGATCGCGGATTTCGACGATCGATCCTACCGGTGACCTTTCATAGTGACCCAGTTTGCATTCCACACCATTGACCATCGATAGGATTCCCTTCGGACCGGTTAAAAACCCTCCAGGTCCCTCCGGTTGCGCGGACGGATCGACGCCGGCGCTGACTGAGTGATTCTGGTACCCCTGGTTCATCGCTCTGCGTCTACGGTTGATTTATCGGTCTGCTCGACAAGCCAATGGTATTACAACTTCAACATTTGGGCAGTACCTCTTGAGGTAGGCGCGAACCGGAACAAAGGGATACTACCCGGGCCGCCAGCGGCCGCTATCTCTTAAGTAATAGAGTTTTTCGGGGTGTCCCCCTCGGTCAGGAGGGTGCATCCGGAACCTGCTGCGAATAGAATTCCTAACCTGCTGGTGGGCACGCCGCTGTGCGTGCCAGACCTCGGTCAAAACCCTACCAACCACAGGAGGCAGGTAGATGTCGGACAAGCACCCCACGCCAATGCTCGACGAGCTGGAAAACGGTCCCTGGCCGAGTTTCGTTTCGGGAATCAAGCGCCTTCGAGACCAGCACGACGACGAGCGGATCAACGGCATGGCGAACGATCTGCTGGGTCAGCTCGAGCATTCGTACGAAACCAGGAAGGGTTACTGGAAGGGAGGAACGGTCAGCGTATACGGCTACGGGGGCGGCATCATCCCCAGGTTCTCGGAGGTAGGCAAGCAGTTTCCGGAGTCCAGGGAATTTCACACGCTTCGAGTGCAGCCGCCCGCGGGCAACCACTACAGTACGGACATCCTTCGGCAGCTTGCCGACAGTTGGGAGAAGTGGGGCTCGGGGCTTGTCACTTTCCACGGCCAGACCGGCAACATCATGTTCATAGGTTCGAGTACCGAAAATACGCAACACTTCTTCGACGAGATCAACGAATACGGCTTCGATCTGGGCGGCGCCGGACCGTGTGTTCGCACCTCCATGTCCTGTGTAGGCGCCGCCCGGTGCGAACAGTCCTGCGCGAATGAGCACAAGATCCACCGCACGCTGGTGAATAATTTTACCGACGATGTCCACCGGCCGGCGCTTCCGTATAAATTCAAATTCAAAGTATCGGGCTGTCCCAACGATTGTACGAACTCGATCGAACGCGCGGATTTTGCGGTGATCGGGACTTGGCGCGATGACATCAAGATTGACCAGCAGGTATTCGGGGAATACGTTGGCACCAAGGGCCGGCAGCACGTCATAGACAACATAATTACACGCTGTCCCACCAAGTGCATGACATTGAAGGATGATGACACCCTGGAGATAGACAACCGGAACTGCGTCAAGTGCATGCATTGCCTGAATGTCGTACCGGCGGCGCTCTCCCCCGGCGATGACAAGGGCATCACGCTGCTGCTTGGTGGAAAACGTACGCTGAAAATAGGTGATCTGATGGGTACCGTGATCGTTCCGTTCATGAAGTTGGAGACGGACGAAGACTATGAACGCCTGGTCGAGATTGCCGAGGAAACAATAGATTTTTGGGCAGAAAATGGGCTCGAACACGAACGCTGCGGCGAGATGATCGAACGTATCGGGCTGGTCAATTTCCTGGAGGGCGTAGGCATCGATGTCGATCCCAACATGATCAGTCATCCCCGTGAAAGCTCATACGTTCGAATGGATGGCTGGGACCAGGAAGCTCAAAAATGGTTTCAGCGTAAGATCGATGAGCACCAGGCGGCGACGGAGTAGCGTGGACTTCAAAATGAATGACCTGCGACCGGTTTCTATAATTGTGGAGATTCTCAATGGCTAAGAAAGAGATGCGACGGCCCATCGAGTCGGGCTGCCCGGACGGGCTCCAGTACATGCACCCCGTCATGCTCAAGAACTTCGGCCATTGGAAGTACCATGACCACCCCCGGCCCGGGGTACTGCGGCACGTTGCCCACAGCGGAGATACGGTCTGGACGGTCAAAGCGGGCACACAGCGCATCCTCGATGTATTCACCCTGCGTAAACTGTGCGACATTGGGGATAAATATGCGGACGGCCACGTTAGGTTCACCATTCGCTCGAATATCGAGTACATGGTGAGCGACGAGGTTAAAGTCGAGCCCCTCATCGCCGCGCTCGAGGACGCCGGGTTCGTGGTAGGCGGCACCGCTAATTCGGTGGCGATGATCTCGCACACCCAGGGTTGGCTGCACTGCGACATTCCAGGCACCGACGCGTCCGGCGTGGTGAAAGCGATGATGGATGAACTCATCGAAGAGTTCAAAAACTGCAACATGCCGAATCGGGTCCATATCACCACATCCTGCTGCCAGATCAACTGCGGTGGGCAGGGTGACATCGCAATCAACGTTCAGCACACCAAGCCCCCGAAGATCAACCACGACCTGGTCGCCAATGTTTGTGAGCGGCCGTCCGTCGTGGCGCGCTGCCCGGTGGCGGCGATACGGCCGGCGATGGTCAACGGCAAGCCGTCTCTCGAGGTCGATGAGGTAAAGTGTATCTGCTGCGGCGCTTGTTACCCGCCCTGTCCTCCGATGCAGATCAATGATCCGGAGCACTCGAAGCTGGCCATCTGGGTTGGCGGCAATCATTCCAATGCCAGATCCAAACCTAGCTTCCAGAAACTCGTTGCGGGCGGTGTGCCGAATAATCCGCCTCGCTGGCCTGAGGCGACATTGATCGTAAAGCGCATCCTCAAGGTATACAAGGACGATGCCAAGGACTGGGAGCGCATCAACGATTGGATAGACCGCATAGGGTGGCCCAGGTTTTTCGAGCTGACCGGATTGCCTTTCACTAAGTTCCACATAGACAACTGGCGCGGCTCTCGTAAAAGCCTCAACGCGTCGACCCATATCCGTTTCTAGAGCATGCGCCAATGAAGTTTGCCCTGATGGTCAGTGAGGGACCTTACACGCACCAGAGCTCCGACACGGCCTGGCAATTTGCCAAGGCCGCCCTGGAGAGCGGCCATGAGATATTCCGCGTTTTTTTCTATCACGACGGCGTCAACAATGGCACACGGTTCACCGCTCCGCCCCAGGATGACCGCCACATCGTGAACCGCTGGAGTGAGCTCGCCGAGGAGTACGGACTGGATCTCGTGGTCTGCGTAGCGGCCGCCCAGCGGCGCGGCATCATCGATGCGGATGAGGCCAAGCGGCACGGCAAGGATGGCGACAATATCGCCCCCGGCTTCAGGATCTCCGGGCTCGGACAGCTGATCGAAGCCGGGATAGAAGCCGACCGGCTGCTGCAATTTGGCGATTGAGAGGTGGTGACGGTGAGTGAGCCCACGGTCAAACGATTTATGTACATCAATCGCCGCGCGCCCTATGGGACGGTGTATTCGGTGGAAGGCCTGGAGGTCGCCCTCATAGGCGCGGCCTTCGAGCAGGATGTTTGCATGGCCTTCATCGATGACGGGGTGTATCAGCTCAAGAAAGACCAGGACACTTCGGCCACGGGCATCAAGAATTTCTCACCGGCATACCGAGCGCTGGGCGACTACGATGTGACCCGGCTGTATGTCGAGCGTGAATCCCTGCAAGCCCGCGGCCTGACCGAAGATGATCTCATGGCCTTGACCTACGAGGACGAAGACGACGATTGGGCGGAAAAGCCGTCGATCAGGTTGGTGAGTCGGGAAGAGCTTTCCGGGCTTGTCGACCAACAGGACGTCATTCTGCATTTCTAGTCGACCATGCTGCACACGATAAACAAGTCACCCTTCGAAAAGAACAGCCTGGAGAGCTGCCTGCGCCTGGCAAAACCGGGCCACGATATCCTGTTGATCGAGGACGCGGTGTACGCGGCGACCTCCGGCACCATCGTCTCCGAACTGGTCGAAGCGGCCGTGAAAGATAAAAACGTTTATGCCCTCGGGCCCGATCTGGCCAGCCGGGGAATCGATGAAGCCAGGCTATTGAAAGGGATCGGGATTGTGAATTACGAGGGATTTGTAGACCTGGCAGTAAAGAACGACAAAGTTCAGTCTTGGCTGTAAATGAAAACGTTTCAAGTATGAAAACCAGGAGTTAAAACATGTCATTCGAAATCAACGGAAAAACATACGAAACCGATGAAGAGGGCTACCTGGCAAACCTTGCCGACTGGAACCCAGAAATCGCAGGACACATGGCCATGGAAGATGATTGTGATCTTTCCGAGAACCACTGGGAAGTGATCAACTTTTTACGCGAGTACTATGACCAATACCAGATCGCTCCCGCGGTCCGGGTGTTGACCAAAGCGATCGGCAAGAAACTGGGCAAGGACAAGGGCAACAGCAAATATCTCTACGAGTTGTTTCCCTACGGGCCCGCCAAACAGGCATGCAAATACGCGGGCTTGCCGAAACCGACGGGCTGCGTATAACCCTTGTAACGCGCCAGCGCGGCTGCGACGGCCTGCTGTTGTGTATATTGCTTCATCATCCGGCGCCCCGGGTCGATATGCGGCTGGGTTCGGCACGAACCAACCGCCGCAGATCTGGCGCGCATAATCGCCGATGATCCTGTCAGCGCTCTTCTCTGTCCTTTTCTGCGCGGCGTTCGTCGTGCTGGTGGTGGGCGTAGTTCGGCGCACCCTGATTTACAAGAAGACGCCCTCACCGCTGGTCATCCCGACAACCCCGGCACCGACGACCCGTGCCGGGGTGGCTGGACGGATGTTCAGGGAGGTCGTTTTTTTCGAGAGCCTTTTCAAGGGCAGCAAATGGAGCTGGTTGTTCGGCTGGCTGTTCCATTTCGGCATGCTGGTCGTGCTCATCCGTCACCTGCGCTATTTCACCGAACCCGTGTGGGGGTGGGTAGCCCTGATGCAGTGGCTTGGCATCTATGCCGGAATGGCCATGCTGCTGGGTTTGCTGGGGCTTCTGGTCAGGCGAACGGCAGTGGATCGCTTGCGCTACATCTCCGCCCCTTCGGATTACCTGATGCTGATCCTGCTGATCGCCATTGCCGGTACGGGGCTGTTGATGAAATACGTGTGGCATACCGACGTCATGGCATTGAAAGCGTTCGTCATGGGCATGATGTATTTTCAGTGGCAGCCGCTGCCGGCAGATCCCCTCCTGCTGCTGCATTTGCTGCTGGTCATCGTCCTGATGTTCGTGTTTCCGATCAGCAAGCTGCTGCATGCGCCCGGGATATTCTTCAGTCCTACCCGCAACATGACGGACAACCCGCGGGAGGCGCGTCACGTGACGGCCTGGCCCGCACAAGACGTAAAGACCGCCGAGGCTACGCGAAGCTGACCATGGCGGGCATGAAGAAACCGGAATTCGACGTTCCCGAGCTGCGGGAAATCCCGGTCATACCCCCGATCGCCATAGACGCCATGGCCCACAGCAAACCCTTCGTCGCCAAGGCCGAGCACCAGAAACCCCTGGGATTCCCAGGTGAGCTCGTCGATGACTGGCAGGACAGAGCCATCTCGAAGATGGACGAACTGCTGGGCAAGTACCGGTCGCTGCAGGTGTTCATGGACGCCTGCGTCAAGTGCGGCGCCTGTACCGACAAGTGCCATTACTACCTTGGAACCGCGGATCCCAAGAATATGCCGGTTGCCCGGCAGGACCTCATGCGCAGTGTTTATCGGCGCTATTTCACCTTTGCCGGCAAACATTTCCCCGGACTGGTGGGCGCCACCGACCTCACCGAGGAGGTGGTGGAGGACTGGTACCGCTACTATCACCAGTGCTCGGAATGCCGTCGCTGCTCGGTCTACTGCCCCTACGGGATCGATACGGCGGAAATCACCATGGCGGGCCGGGAAATCCTGGCCTCCATCGGGGTCGGGCAGAAATACGCCAACGAAATAATTGCCAAGGTATACAAGATCGGCAACAACCTTGGCCTGCCCGGTCCCGCGCTCGCCGACACGCTGGAAAGCCTGGAGGAGGAGGTGGAGGAAGACACCGGGGTAGCGGTCAAGTATCCGCTCGATCAGGAGGGTGCGGATATCCTTCTGGTTGCGCCGTCGGCGGACTTTTTCGCCGAACCGCACGTCGACGGCCTGATTGGTTACGGCAAGGTATTCCACCAGGCCGGGACAAGCTGGACTTTGAGTTCACACGCCTCAGAGGCGGCCAACTTCGGTATCTTCATCGGCAATTACGAAAACATGAAGCAGGTCGCGATGCGGGTGCGGGAGGCGGCGCAGTCGCTTGGCGTGAAGCGCATCGTGGTCGGCGAGTGCGGCCACGCCTGGCGGGTTGCGTACAGTTTCTGGAACTCGTTGATCGGACCATTCGATTTTCTTGACGAATCATTTCCCATACCGCAGCACATTTGCGAGTTTACCTACGGCCTTCTGCAGCGCGGTGCGCTGCGCATCAACAAGGAGGAAAACGATGACAAGGTAGTCACCTTCCACGATTCTTGCAACGTGTCCCGTGGCTCGCGCATGGGCGACAAACCGGGCGGGCAGTTCACCATTCCCCGGGAGATCATCAAGGCCGCGTGCAACAACTTCGTGGACATGGCTCCCGAAACGACCCTAGAGCACACCTTCTGTTGCGGCGGCGGCGGCGGGCTGCTGACCGACGACCTGGTGGAACTGCGGGTCAAGGGTGCGCTTCCCCGGATGGAGGCGCTCAAGCAGGTGGTCGATGAATCTGGTGTGACGCACATGGCGGCAATCTGCGCCATCTGCAAGAGCCAGTTCACCAAAGTGCTGCCTTACTACGGTCTCGGCATGGACATGATAGTGAGCGTGCACCAGCTGCTCGGTGATGCGCTGGAGCTGGGGACGGAAGAGTAAATATCATGCTCAGTACCTGGCGCTATCTGCTGACAACGCTGTGCATGTGTCTCCTGGCCGCGCAGACGACGGGCGCCAACGAAGCAGCTGAGCGCGGCACTTTTAGCGGGGCAAAATATACCGAAACGCCCGAGTGGTTCAAGGAAAGCTTCCTGGATTTCGAACAGGACATCGACGAGTCGACGGCCAACGGCAAGCGGCTGATGCTGTATTTCCACCAGGAGGGGTGCCCCTACTGCAACGCGCTGATTGAACATAATTTTAGCCAGCCCGATATTTACGAAACCGTCCGCAGCGAACTGGACGTGGTCGAGATCAACATGTGGGGTGATCGCGAGGTCGTGCAGGTCGGGGGTCAAACGTTCACGGAGAAGACGCTGGCGGAGGCGCTCGATGTAAACTATACGCCGACGCTTCTATTTTTCAACGAAGCCAGGAAAGTCGCGCTCCGGCTCGATGGATACTATCCGCCCGATGAATTCCGTAAAGCGCTGCGCTATGTCGTCGAAAGGAAGGATGGCGAAATGACGTACGCGAAATTCATTGCGGCCCTTGCCATGGCCGCCGATGGCGGAGGTCTCAATAGCGAGGATTTCTTCAGACCGCGGCCGCATGACCTGGACCGTGTCACGAGTTCCGCCCGGCCGCTTGCCGTGTACTTCGAAAAAGCGGGCTGCTCCTCCTGCGACGATTTGCATCAGAAAATATTGACCGACCCGCCCACCCGGCGGCTTGCAGAGAAATTCGACAGCGTCCAACTCGACCTGACTTCGGATACGCCGGTTACCACACCTTCGGGTGAACGAACCACCGCGCACGAATGGGCGCAGGGTCTGAATGTCAAATTTGCCCCGACCATCGTGTTTTTCGATCTGTCCGGTCGGGAAATAATGCGCACCGAGGCCATGTTCAGGACATTTCACACGCAGTCGGTATTTGATTACGTTTTGAACGGGGGCTACAAGTCACAGCCGAATTTTCAACGCTATATTTCCGAGCGGGCCGACCGGTTGATCGAGCAGGGTATCAACGTGGACATCTGGGGCTATCGATCGCATAGCGGCGCCGATACAGAAAACTGAAAGGGGTATTACGATGGCAAGCACAGCCGAAGAAACAAAAAGTGAAACCAAGCTGACGTTTCGAGTATTCGAAGACGGCGATTACGTCCAAAAAAACTGGCAAGAGGCGATTTTCGAAGCCGATCATACCCACAAGTGTCCGACCTATGTGCACCGCACGCCGCCGTGTCAGGGCAGTTGCCCCTCCGGCGAGGACATCCGCGGCTGGCTGCAGATCGTGCGCGGCATGGAAAAGCCCCCCGAAGGGATCAGTATGCAGGAATACGCGTTCCGGCGCTCAACCGACGCCAATCCGTTCCCGGCGATCATGGGGCGGGTGTGCCCCGCGCCCTGTGAGGACGGGTGTAATCGCAACAACGTGGAAGACTTCGTCGGTATCAATTCCGTCGAGCAATACATCGGTGATTCCGCTTACCTGGAAAAGTTCAGCTTCGAGCAACCGCCGGCATTGAGCGGCAAGCGCGTGGCCATCATCGGAGGCGGCCCTGCGGGTCTGGCGGCGGCCTACCAGCTGCGGCGAGATGGGCACGCGTCTACCATCTTCGATGCACAGGAGAAGCTTGGCGGAATGATGTACTACGGCATCCCCGGTTATCGTACACCACGCCAGGTGCTGGAGCACGAGATCCAGCGCATCCTGGATCTGGGAGACGTCGAGATCCGCACCAAAACCGCCGTGGGCACCGACGTAGGTATCGAAGAGCTCGAGCGCGAATTTGACGCGATTCTATGGACCATCGGGTGCCAGGCGGGGCGGAGTCTGCCGGTACCCGGTGCCGATGCGCCCAACTGCGTCAGCGGTGTCAAGTTTCTGCAAGCATTCAATGACGGAACGCTCCAGGTCACAACCGACAAGGTGGTATGCGTCGGCGGTGGTGACACCTCCATCGATGTGGTGTCGGTCGCGCGCCGACTGGGCAAGATCGATCGCGTCAATCCCAAGGACAGACCGGAAGAGGTAATTGGTGGATATGTCGCCCACGACGCCGCCTTCGCGGCGTCCAGGAAAGGTGCAGAGGTGACGCTGACTTCCTTGTTCCCGAAAAAAGCGATGACGGCTACGGAGCACGAAGTGGAAGATGCCCTGCGTGAGGGCGTCACGATCTACGACGGGGTGATGCCGATGGAAGTGATCAAGGACGCGGAAGGCCGGGCCTGTGCGCTGAAAATGGCCAAGTGCAGTCTGGACGACAAGGGCGTGCCGTCCGGCATAGAGGGCACCGAGTTCGTGCTGGAATGCGACCTGATCGTATCCGCCATAGGCCAGGGTGGCGACCTGTCCGGGATCGAGGAACTGGACAACGGACGCGGATTCATCGACACCGACAAGTTCTACCGGATTACCGATCGGCCCGGCCACTTCGCCGCCGGGGACATCATCCGCCCTCATTTGCTGACGACCGCGATTGGTCAGGCGTCAATCGCGGCCAGAAGCATCGACAGCTATCTCAACGGCGTCGAGCCGAAGACCAATCCTAAAGTCGACGTGGACCATTTCAACCTGCTGGAGAAGCTCGACGAGTCGAACCTGTCGCCGGAGCAGTACGATCACACGCAGAAGTGGGGCACTGCGTCGGCGAATTTCGCGGTACACAACTACGAGGATCGGTCGGCCCACGAGATCATCCCTGCCGATGAACTGTTCCTGGGTCATTTCGAGTACACGCCCCGCAACAAGCGGGAGGTCGTCGGTCCGGACGCTTCCCACGTGTTGGGGCACTTCGAGGAACGCCACCAGGGCCTGAGCGACGAACAGGCCGTCGCCGAGGCCACCCGCTGCATGAGCTGCGGCATGTGCTTCGAGTGCGACAACTGCGTCATTTACTGCCCGCAGGACGCCGTGTTTCGCGTCAACAAGGACAGTTCCACAACCGGCCGCTACGTGGATACCGACTATGCGAAGTGCATCGGTTGCCACATCTGCGCGGACGTGTGCCCCACGGGCTATATCGACATGGGTATGGGGGAGTAGGACTGATCACCCCGCGATTCATTCTGCTCGTGTCCGTTTCACTGGCGGCGGCCGGTGTTGGCAGCGGGCATGCACAGCTTGCCGCGAGCAGCAAAGCGGCAGGCCTGGAGCAGTGTGTCGAGGAGACCGGCTTCATGCGCAAGAACCATATGGAAGTGCTGCTGCACCAGCGGGACAAAACCATGCGCGAGGGGATCCGCACTCCGGATCACAGTCTGGTCGAGTGCGTTTCGTGCCACGCCGGCCGGGATGACAACGGAAATTTCGTCCCGGTCAACGCGAAAGATCAGTTCTGCGCCGGTTGCCATGAAAAAGTGGCGGTTAATATCGATTGCTTCCAGTGCCATGCCACTCGGCCGGATGTCGAAGCACGTGGTGCGGAGCATCCGTTCTTTGCGGGCAGCCCCTCGCGGGTGGAAAATATGTATTGCCTCAACGCGGATTGAAACGTGTCGGAAAACCAACACAAGGGAAGGGGCGAGCGAAGGACTTTTTTCGCGCAGGTGTCGGCGGGTGCCGCCCTGCTCGCGCTGGCCCCTGGATTCCGGCTGATCGATCTGGCGGTGGGCAAGAACGACGACGAACCGGCTAGACCGGACGTACGCTGGGGGATGTTCGTCGACACGACCCGTTGCGCCGAGGGTTGTACGGATTGCGTGGACGCATGCAACACGGAGCACGGACTGCAAGGATTCGATCGACCGCAGACCGATGCACAGTGGATCAGAAAGCTCGACCTCGAAGACGATCAGACCGGACAGACCTGGTCGCTGCCGATGATGTGCCAGCACTGCGAAAGCCCGCCCTGCGTCGACGTTTGTCCCACCGGTGCATCGTTCGTCCGCGACGACGGCATCGTACTGGTAGACAAGCACACGTGTATTGGCTGTCGCTATTGCATGATGGCGTGCCCCTACAAGGCGAGATCTTTCATCCATGAAGACCTGACCGACCAAAGGCCCCATTCGCCACGCGGGAAGGGTACCGTGGAGAGCTGTAATTTTTGTGTGCACCGGGTGGATGGGAATCGTCTGCCCGCCTGCGTCGAGGCATGCTCCGATGCGGGCCACAACGCGCTGGTTTTCGGCGACCTGAACGACGCTGAAAGCACGGTGTCGAAACGGCTTTCCACGATGCAAACCTCCCAGGTGCGCGACGACCTGGGCCTCAACACCGCGGTCCGTTATCACGGGGTCTGATGATGGAAGCGGCGCGCCAGCGTTACCGGACCCTGGAGATCGATGCGGGCAAATACTGGTTAACGCTTGCCGTGCTCGGCGCCGCGATTGGCGTCGGACTGCTGGCGGCGTACTACATGGAGCATCACGGCCACTGGGTGACCGGGATGTCCAATCAGATCGTGTGGGGCATGCCGCACGTCTTCGCCATCTTGCTGATCGTCGCCGCGTCCGGTGCGCTCAACGTGGCCTCGATGGGTTCGGTGTTCGGCGAAGCGCGCTACAAGCCCCTGTCCAGGATCTCGGGCCTGATCGCGGTGGCACTGCTCGTGGGCGGGCTGCTCATCCTGGTACTGGATCTGGGCCGGCCCGACCGGCTGATCGTGGCTATGACGACATACAATTTCAAATCGATCTTCGCATGGAACATCTTTCTGTACACCGGTTTCGTTGTTATCGCGGTCGTTTATCTTTGGATGTTTTTCGAACCGCGCATGGGGCGCTTCTCCAGCCGGGTCGGGATCCTGGCGTTCGTCTGGAGGATAGTGCTGACCACCGGTACGGGTTCCATATTCGGATTTCTGGTGGCCCGCAACGCCTACGACGCGGCGATCATGGCGCCCCTGTTCGTGGCGATGTCGCTGTCTGTGGGCACCGCCCTGTTCATGCTGATAACGTGCGCCGTGCTGCGAGTGAATAATGAGGATATTGCGGCAGAATGGCTCCTCCGCCTCCGCAGGTTGAACGGCATCTTCGTGGCCGTGGTCCTATATTTCACCGTCGTTCAGATCGTTGCCGGTATGTACGTTGCGGAACACGGTGAAATCGTGCGGTTCATCCTGTCAGACGGCGGTTCGATCACGGGCATTTTCTGGATCGGGCAGATTCTGATCGGAAGCGTGCTGCCGATGATCCTCTTTTTCCATCCTCGCCTGGCCGAAATGCGTTGGATCATGACCGCCGCGATGCTCGTTGTCATCGGAGGGGTTGCACACCTGTACGTGATCATCATAGGCGGCCAGGCCGTCCCGATGGAACTGTTCCCCGGCAAGACCGAATTAAGCAGCTTCTACGACGGCGTCGTCGCCGGTTACAGTCCCAGCGTGCCGGAACTGCTGCTGGGCCTCGGCGGAATCGCCGTTTCCCTGTTCCTGATTGTCGTCGCGCTGCGGGTCCTGCCGTTTCTGCCGGCTGCACCGGTCCCGCGGAAGTCTCCCCGGTGAGAGGAGGTATCGATGTCCGCTGTTCTGATTACGGCAACCCGTAAGTCCTCCGGAAAGACCTCGTTCAGCCTGGGGCTTGCCGCCGCACTGCATGATCGCGGCCACCGGGTGCAGACGTTCAAGAAGGGCCCCGACTATATCGATCCAATGTGGCTATCCCGGGCCAGTCATCGGCCGTGCTTCAACCTCGATTTCTATACCATGCCGCATTCCGGGATCAGGGAGCTTTATCGCGCGCACAGCCACGGCGCGGATAGGGTGATTGTGGAAGGCAACAAGGGGCTGCACGACGGAATGGCCGCAGACGGCAGCGACTCGACGGCGGCATTGGCCGTACTGCTCGACGTCCCCGTGATCCTGCTGGTAGATACGAGCGGGATAACGCGTGGCGTCGCGCCGTTGGTGCGGGGGTACCAGGGCTTCGAACCCATGGCCCAGATCGCAGGCATCGTGCTGAACAAGGTGGCAGGGGTGAGGCACGAGCGAAAGCTGCGGGACGCGATGGATCGCTACAGCGATATCCCGGTGCTCGGTGCGATCGGTCGACACGCGGGCATGGAAATCGAGGAGCGGCATATCGGGCTGGTACCGAGCAGTGAGAATCTGAGTGCCATGACCAGAATCTCTGCAATCGCTCGGATCGTTGCCGATTCGGTTGATGTGGACGCCATTGTGGAAAAGTCTGAATCACCCCCGTATCCCAATCTCACATCCGTGGCCAGGACCGATTCGGGGGGTCTCGAGCGGCTACGAATCGGGGTCGCGCGCGACAGGGCGTTTTGTTTCTACTATCCGGATGACCTCGAGGTTATGAACCGGCACGGTGCCGAGATCGTCACCATCGATACGCTGCGCGACAGGAAGTTGCCCGAGGTGGACGCGCTATTCATAGGCGGGGGCTTCCCAGAACTGCACCTCGACGAACTGTCCCGGAACGCGGGCCTAAAATCGGATATCAAACGCTTCGTCGATGACGGCAGACCCGTGTATGCCGAATGCGGCGGACTGATGTACCTTTGCCGGGACATTACTTTCAAGGGTGTGACGCGTCCGATGGTCGGCGCGCTAGCCGCCAACGCCGTCATGCAGACCCGGCCCGTCGGGCGGGGATACGTGCGACTCAAAGAGGCGGCGCATCATCCCTGGCCGCCAGTGGGCGGCGGCAACGATCGCGCACTGCCGGCGCACGAATTCCATTATTCCAGACTCGATAATCTGGGTGCGGACGTGGATTTCGCCTACGACGTCGTCCGGGGCACCGGCATCAGGGATGGCAAGGACGGGCTGGTGTACAAGAACACGTTGGCTACTTACAGTCACCATCGAAACGTCGGGGACAACCACTGGGTTGAGCGGTTCATCCGTCACATCGACAAGTGCAAGGGCGAAAATTCCGGAGTCCGGACGGCTGCACTTTAAACCCAGGACTGCGGACAGGAGCGATCATGGCACTGGTGATAACGGAGGGCGCGGCGCGGCAGATTCTGCAATCCGCGCAGCAAAGCGGGCAGTCGGGTTCCGATCTGCGAATTGCCGCAAAAAGACGGGCGGACGGTAGCGTTGAATACGCAATGGGGTTCGACGACAAACAAACGGAAGACGTGCAGGTCGAATGGCACGGGGTGAGTGTGATCGTGGGGCCCACCAGCACCGAACTGCTGTCGGGTGCGACCCTCGACTATGTCGAACTGGAAGCCGGAAAGCACGAGTTCATTTTCATGAATCCCAACGACCCCCACTACGTTCCACCGGATCTGGAAGGATAGATCAAACCTGCTCAGCCAAACCTGTCCTGCGTCATCGCTCGGGATACTGGTGCAATATGCGGTCTAACCCAATCCACTGTAATAATCCACCAGGATTTTGGCCACCTCGGGACGCGAGAACTCGGGCGGGGGAGCAATGCCGTCGCCCAGCATCTCCCGGACTTTGGTGCCGGACAATAAAACGAAGTCGTCTTTGGTATGGTCTGGAGCATCCCGCATCATGACCACCTTGTGCAGCTTTTTCGAGTACGCGGTGTGGTCGGCGCGAAAAATTTCGATCTCCAGCGCGCCCGCGGGAACTTCGTCGTCGAAGATCGTCTGGGCGTCGAACGCGCCGTAGTAGTCTCCGACACCGGCATGGTCGCGGCCGATAATGAAGGTGTTGGCGCCCATGTTTTGCCGGAACACCGCGTGCAGGACCGCCTCTCGTGGGCCGGCGTACAGCATGTCGAAACCATATCCCGTGATCATCGCCGTATTGGGTTCGAAATAGAGTTCGACCATCTTGCGGATTGCCGCGTCCCGCACCGGTGCCGGAATGTCTCCGGGCTTGAGCTTGCCCAGCAGCATGTGAATGACCACACCGTCCGCGTTGACCGCCTGCATTGCGATCTTGCAGAGTTCCTCGTGGGCGCGGTGCATCGGGTTCCTGGTCTGGAACGCGACCACCCGGTCCCAATCGCGAGACTGAATCTCTTCCCGGATCTGGACTGCCGTCCTGAACGTCTCCGGAAAATCCGTCTCGAAGTAGCTGAAGTTCAACACATGAAGCGGGCCGGACACGATGTGTCTGCCCTGTTCCAGAAAAGCCTTTACACCCGGGTGTTCGATATCCGAGGTGCGATAAATCTTGCTGATCATGGTCTCGAGGTCGCCGTCGGTCACGGTTTCCACGGTATTGATGTCCATGACGGCAAGAACCGGGGTTCCTTCACGATTGGGGTCGCGCAGGGCGATACGATCCGCGCCCTCGATCGGGGTGACGTCCCGGAGCATGTTGAGAATCGGCACGGGAAAGAAAACGCCGTTCGCGGTGGTCATGCTGTGACAAACCGACAGTGCGTCGGTGCGATCCATGAATCCGGTGAGCGGATTGAAATATCCGCCCCCCAGCATCACGGCATTCGACGCCGCGGCTGAACTAATGACCACGGAGGGAAGGCTCTCCGCCTCGTCCAGCAATCTTTCTCGCTCCGCGGCGTCATCTACGTACAGGGGATTGAGCTCCGTGGAGCCGTGGGGGTTTATCATCTCGATTCTCTGTTGTTGTGTCTTTATTTATCTAAGACACTACCTCATCTTCACCTAAACCAAAATCCATATATCTTATGACGGGATAAGCGTCAGCCGGTGCGTGATTTTCCCGCCAGCGCGCTGTAGTAAAGGATGGGGATCACGATCAGTGTCAGCGCGGTGGAAACGACGATGCCGGATATCAGCGAGACCGCCAGCCCGTTGAATATCGGATCATCCAGAATGAAGAACGCGCCCATCATAGCCGCTATACCGGTTAATATGATCGGTTTGGCGCGCACCGTCCCGGATAGTTTTACCGCCTCTTCCAACGGCATGCCGTCGCGCACCTTCTCGTTGATGAAGTCCACCAGCAGGATGGAGTTTCGGACAATGATGCCGGCAAGCGCGATCATCCCGATCATGGATGTCGCGGTGAACTTGGCGCCCATGAGCGCGTGTCCGGGCAGGACGCCGATGATGGTCAGGGGAATCGGCGCCATGATGATCAATGGCGTGAGGTACGACCTGAACTGGCCAACCACCAGAAGATAGATCAGCAATATGCCCACGGCGTAGGCGATGCCCATGTCGCGGAACGTTTCATAGGTCACCTGCCACTCGCCGTCCCACTTGAGGCTGTACGCGTAGGGCGTAGTGGGAATGGCCACCAGGTACTGCTCGGGGCCCTGGCCAGATTCCACTATTTTCTGGTAGATCTCGAACATGCCGTACAGCGGGCTGTCCGTGCTGCCGGCCATGTCGCCGGTTACGTAGACCACCGGCTGAAGATCTTTGTGATAGACCGCGTTGTCGCGCGGTTCAGTCCGTATCTCGACGAACTCAGCCAGCGGCACCATACCGCTGTTGCCGCGGACCTTGAATGCCCGAAGACTCTCGAGGCTTGCCTTGTCGGCAACCGAAAGTTCCAAGCGTATAGGCACGGCGTACTTGAGGTGCGTGTCGCGCAAGAATGACACGTCGTCGCCGCCGGTAAATACCGACACCGCTCTCGTTACCGATTCCTGGCTGATCCCGAACTGCGCGGCACGCTGCCGGTCGACCACGATTTTCAGCCTCCGGGCGGGGTGTTCGATGGTGTCGTCGATATCGACAATGTCCGCGGTCTGAGCGAACAGATCGCGCACCCTGCCCGCCGTAGATTTTTGACCGGCGTAGTCCAGACCGTAGATTTCCGCAACGAGCGGGGCGAATACAGGCGGGCCGGGCGGCACCTCGACGACCTTTATGGCGGCATCGAAGGAAGCGGCGATCGGCTGCACGTTCTGGCGTATTTCCAGCGCAATATCGTGGCTCTTTCGCCGCCGCTCCGACTTTGGAGCAAGATTGATCTGGATCTCCCCTAGGTGTGCGTCCGTGCGGAGGTAATATTGCCGAACCAGTCCGTTGAATCCGATGGGAGCGGGCGTGCCCGCATAGCTCTGATAGTTGTCTACCTCGGAAACGAGGGCGATTTCTCTGCCCAATGCGTCGAGGACGCGGTTGGTGTGCTCCACGCTGCTGCCTTCCCGCATATCGACCAAGATCTGTATCTCGGATTTGTCATCGAACGGCAGCATCTTCAGGATAACCGCTTCCGCAACCACCAGGTACATGGATACGCCGATTGCCGCCAAAATGCCTAACCCCAGTAGAAGCCGCTTGAGGCGTGCCCGGGGGGTATCGAGAAAAGGGCTCAGCAGGGCGTCGAAGAACCCATTGGTCGGACCTCCGTCGGGTGAGTATTTGTCAGATCCAGGGGAGGGCTTCATCAAGCGTAAGCACAGCCAGGGCGTGATGGTTAGCGCCACAAAGAGCGATATGATCATGCCGGTACTGGCGTTGATGGGTATGGGGCTCATGTACGGACCCATCAGCCCGCTCACGAAAGCCATGGGCATCAGTGCCGCAACGACCGTAAATGTGGCCAGTATGGTGGGGCCGCCTACCTCGTCGACCGCGGACGGGATCACTTGGTTGAGGGAGCTGCCTCCTGTCCTGCCGCGTCGGTGGATGTTTTCCACGATGACGATGGCATCATCGACCAGGATGCCTATGGAAAATATCAACGCGAACAGCGATACACGATTGATGGTGAAGCCCCAGACCCAGGAAGCAAACAGAGTGGCAGCCAGGGTAACGAACACGGCCGCGCCAACGATAGCGGCTTCTCGCCAGCCCATGGTGAGCCACACGAGCGCCACCACTGAAAGGGTGGCGAAAACCAGTTTCTGAATGAGTTTCCTGGCCTTGGCGTCCGCCGTCTCTCCATAATTTCGGGTGATTTCCACGTTGACGGTTTGCGGAATCACGACGCCTCGCAACTGATCGAGCCGGTCGATAACGCTGTGGGCGATGTTCACCGCATTGGTGCCGGGTTTCTTGGCTACGGCGATGGTTACCGCCGGGTAACTTTGATGCGTTGTCCCGGATATCACCGTGTGCTGTACATATTCCTCGGGCTGGTAGGGGCCGTAGTGCACGTCGGCTACATCGTCCAGATAGACCGGCATGCCTTCCTTGAGCCCAACGACGAGTCCGGCGATCTGTTCTGCATCGGTCAGGAAAGCTCCCGCTTTGACCGGGATCGACTGGTTGTCCCGAACGATGCTGCCGGCATCCGCGGACACATTGCTGGCGATCAGGGAACGCCGCAGGTCCTCCACGGCGATGCCGTATCCCGCCATATTCTGTGCATCGAGCAGTACGTGAACCGCCTGCTCCGGAGCACCCACGGTGTAGATGTCCCGGGTTCCGGGCACTTTTTTCAGCTCCACCTCCAGGGCGTGGCCGATACGGGCCAGTTCGTATGCCCCCAGCGCCGGATCATCCGACCATAGCGTTACATTGACGATGGGAACATCGTCGATGCCCTTGGGCTTGACTATGGGCTGACCGACCCCAAGCGATGGGGGGAACCAGTCGCTGTTGGAAAACACCTTGTTGTACAGCCGCACGATCGCTTCCGTCCTTTGTTCGCCCACTTTGAACCTGACCGTTACGATCGACATGCCGGGTCTGGATTGCGAATAGACGTGCTTGATGCCGCTGATCTCCGACAGTATCTGCTCAGCCGGAATGGTGACCAGTTTCTCGACCTCCGCCGCGCTGGCGCCGGGGAAAGGTATGAAAACGTCGGCAAAGGTCACGTTGATCTGAGGCTCTTCTTCCCGGGGCGTCAGCAGTACGGCAAACACACCAAGCAGAACGCCAGCCAGCATAAGCAGTGGCGTCAATTCTGAATGCAGAAACGCCGCGGCTAATCGCCCCGCGATGCCGTGCCGCCTCTCGTTCATTGTTTTGATAGATGCTTCAGATGGGCGATGGCCGCGACCGGGTCCAGCGCGATCTGCTCATTTTCTTGCAGACCTGCCAACACGATCTTTTTCTCGCCGGACAGGCTTGCCCCCGGCCGGATTCGACGCATTTGAACGGAGCCGTCCTTGCTTACTGCGTATACGCCGATGACTTCGCTGCGATATACGATGGCGCGCTCAGGAATTACCAGCACGGTCCGTTCCCCGGAAAAGAATGAAACTTTGACCAGCATCCCGGGTGACAGTTCTTCCACACCGTAAGGTAATGTAAGACGGACCCGCGTGGTACCCGTGCCGGCGCTGGCATAGGGAAAGATGGCTACGTCGTCGACTATCAGCGAGTCGGGTTCCCGACCCGGCAGGTGCACGCGGGCGGAACGATATTCGCGTACGTGACCAAGCAGGCGTTGCGGAACGTCCACCCTGACACGCAGCAGATCAGGCAGGAATCCCGATATCATCGGCTGGCCGGGCGTTACGGACTCACCGCGCTCTACATGACGTTCAGTGACGACACCACCGAAGGGCGCGCGGACCAACGCGTAACCCGCTTGTTCCTCGGTCTTCGTCAACTGGGCCTCGGCGACGCGCAGGGATGCCTTGCTGACCTCGAGTGACGCTTTGGCCTGTTCCATCGCCTGTTCCGATGCGGCATTCTGGCCGTACAACGATTCGATCCGCTGGTAAGCCCGGCTCGCTTCGACCACCCGCGCCCTGGCGTCCACGACCTGCGCCTCCGCTTTGCTGACTTCCGCTTTCTGCTCGGTGCCTCGCAGTCGGATGACGACCGAGTTGGCGGGGACGACGTCGCCGACATCGAACAGGACTTCCGCAACCCTACCCGGGATCTCGGCGGTCAGGGTGGCTTCGTTGACGGCCTCCACGATCCCATCCAGACGGTGTTCGATCTCGATCGTATGTCGCAGAACCGTTGCGATCTCCAGCGGGGTTTCGGCAATCACAGGCGTCGCGCCTGCAACGATAACTGCGGAGAGTGGGATGAAGCGGGTTATTCTGAGCAATATCATGGATTTGTCGGGCTAGTGGTTTCCGAAATTACGTATTGTTATTAATTATCGTATATTATAATATTAGTATATATTATTTTACTACCTCTCTGAGTGAATAGCATGCGATCTACTAACACGGTCCTCCACGCACTCACCGGCCGCCTGATCTGGGTGGCGTTTGCCGTCGTTTTCTTTTATTCCGGGCTCTTCACTACCGAGTGGCTGCTCGAGCCCGAGCAGTTCGCCGGTGGCTGGCGCTGGATCCTGGTCGGCCTTTTCCCGCTGCTGTTGCCCGCGTTTTTTGTCGTCAATCGGCGTTACGGCTGCGCCAGCGGCGCCTGCCGGTCAGGTACCTGCACGCTTGGTGGACGCAATGCCTCCGTAAAACGAATGCCCGGTGCCTGAGTTCCGCGGCGCGGTGCACGCCACCGCGGTCGGGTAGGCACGGGCTGCTACACCACCTTGACCTTGATGAGTTCCTCGCCGTCCGGGTCGGTGACGTGTACGGCGCAGGCGATGCAGGGATCGAAGCTGTGGATGGTGCGCAGGATCTCGATAGGCTGCTTCGGGTCATGCAGCCTGTGGCCCGCGAGAGCGGCCTCGTAGGGCCCGGGTTGGCCCTTGTCATCGCGCGGACCCGCGTTCCACGTGCTGGGCACCACCGCCTGGTAGTTGTCTATTTTACCGTTCTTGATCACGATCCAGTGCGCCAGACCGCCCCGGGGCGCCTCCATGTAACCCACGCCGCGGGCCTCGCTCGGCCAGGTGGACGGGTCCCACAGTGTGGCATTGAAGGTGCGCGCATCCCCGGCCTTGATATTCATTACCAGATTGTCGTACCAGGTCTGCATTGCGTCGCCAATGACCTTGGTTTCCAGGGTGCGTGCCGCGGTCCTTCCCAGCGTCGAGAACAGCGCCTGCACCGGCACCTGCAGGTGCGAAAGCGTCATGTCCACCAGTTCCTTGGTCTGGGCATGGCCGCGCGCGTACAGCATCAATACTCGCGCCAACGGGCCCACCTCCATGGCGTGTCCTTTCCAGCGGGGAGACTTCAGCCACGAATAATCTTTGTCGACGTCCAGGTGCTCAAAAGGGGGCTGCGGTCCGGTGTAATTAAGTTCGGTTTCCCCATCGTAGGGATGCAGTCCGCTGGCTTTGCCGCCCTGGTACTGATACCAGGAATGAGATATGTATTCCTGAATCTGGTCCGCCGCATTCATGTCGACGTCATGTATGGTTCCGATATCCCGATTCATGATGACGCCCGCCGGTATCAGGTAGCTTGACGGGTCGTCCATGCCCGTTTCCGGAAAATCCCCATAGGTCATGAAGTTTCCTATGCCCTCACCCTGTCCGCCCCAGTCCTTGTAAAAAGACGCAATGGCGAGGGTGTCGGGTATGTAGACCTGATCGACGAAGGTGCGCATCTTGTCGATGATGTCCTGTACCTGGGCCAGCCGTTTGGCATTGATCGCCGAGTCCGATTCGAGGTCGATGGGTCCGGGTACGCCGCCCACCACGAAGTTGGGGTGGGGATTCTTGCCCCCGAAAATCGTGTGCAGCTTGGCGACGTCGCGCTGCCACTCCAGCGCCTCGAGGTAATGTGCCACAGCCATCAGGTTCGCTTCCGGCGGCAGTTTGTAAGCCGGGTGCCCCCAGTAGGCGTTGGCAAAAATGCCGAGCTGGCCCGATTCCACGAACGACTTCAACTTCTTTTTCATGTCGGAAAAATAGCCCGGCGAGGTTTTTGGATAGTTGCTGATCGATTGCGCCAAGGCCGACGTTGCGGCCGGGTCGGCGTCGAGTGCGGAAACCACGTCTACCCAGTCCAGTGCGTGCAGATGATAGAAGTGCATCACGTGATCGTGAACGTACTGTGCCGCAATCATCAGGTTGCGAATCAGCTGCGCGTTGGGCGGTACCTCGTAGCCCAAGGCGTTTTCCACCGCCCGGATCGAAGCGATGCCGTGCACCAGCGTGCACACGCCGCAGATGCGTTGAGCGAATGCCCACGCATCGCGGGGGTCGCGACCTTTGAGGATGATCTCGATGCCCCGCACCATGGTGCCGGAGGAGTAGGCCTGGGCGATTGAATCCCCGTCCATCTGTGCCTCGATGCGAAGATGACCTTCGATGCGGGTTATGGGATCGACTACGATTCTCTTGTTCATGATTTGAGTCCGTATGCGACGTTGGATTTGTCTTTCATGGACGCTGTGAATACGTCCCCGAAAGACAAACCCAACGACGCGTCAGCGAGCAGATTATTGATGGAATAATCAGGCAAGGTGATCGGCCAGTGTCTCGGTGAGGCCGATGACCTCGATCTGCATGTTATTTTCTTCCAGCCCCTCTTCCATGTTTATGCGGCAATTGGCGCATGCGGTGACCATGGTGCCGACACCGAGCGCTTCGAGTTGGCTCTTTTTCCGCTTGAACGCCGCGAGTTTCAGAGGTTGGGCACGTTCGTTGGCGCTGACGCCGCCGCCGGCGCCACAACACCAGTTCATCACACCCGCATCCTCCATTTCGACGAAATCGGACGCGACCAGGCTGAGCAAACTGCGGGGCTCCTCCACCACACCGCCTTTTCTGACGATCTGACAGGGGTCGTGAAAAGTCAGCTTTTCATCCACCTTGTCTTCCACTTTCAGTTTTCCCTTCAGGCGAAGCTGATCCAGAAGTTCCAGAATGTGGATGACCTGGAAGGGGTATTTCTTACCTAGTACGTTCGGCCCCTCCCAGCGCAATGCATAGTAAGCGTGTCCGCACTCGGGGCTGATGACGTATTTCACCCCAAGACTTTCGGCACCGTCCACAACGCGCTGGAGCAGTTCCCCTTCCAGGTCGCTGGAGCCGATCTGCATACCGCTGTTGGTCGCTTCGAATGCTTCAGAGCACAGCGTCCAGCTTACCCCGGCCTTGTCGAATATCTTCACCAGAGCACCGATGTACTCGGGAAAGTTCATGATCTCCATCGAGGAAAGCAGCGCCATGTAATCGGCGCCGTGTACGTCGACCGGGACCCTAAGCCCCGTTTCCTTCTCGACATTATGAATCTGCACCTGCAGTGCTGGAAATTTCACACCCATCGGACTGCCGATGGTGACGGCGCGCTGGGTGGCGCCTTTCAGGCCGTCAGGCGCATAGCCCGCGGCGACCATGCCCTCGCGGGTCTTGCGGATCATGTAGGAAATGTCATTACCAACCGGACACACCATGGAACAGCGTCCGCACAGCGTGCAGGCGTCGTATATCAAGGGTTCCCATTCCTTGAGCAGATCATCCGTGACTTTTTTGGCGAGCCCAAGCATGGACGCCAGTTTCCCAAAAAAGGTGTACTCGCTCTTCCACACCCGGCGCAACGGTTCGACCTTGTTGATCGGCGTGTAGCGCGGGTCCTCCGTTTCCGTATAGAACAGGCAGGCATGGGCACACAGTCCACAGTGCACACAGCTCGACAGATAGGATGCGATGGGACCGTCGATCTGCTCCCTGAAGGCGTTGACTGCGCGGTCTTCTGAGCTGCTCATGATTGTACCCCCCTGCGGCCAAAAGCGGCGCCGTTGTACCAGCGTGCTATGAACGAGGTGAAAAAGTGCATCAATTTGGTGAACGGGAAAAGGATGAGCAGGATCTCAACACTCAAAATGTGCAGCCCCAGCATGGTCTGGTAGGGAAACAGCATGCGGTGGAATGCGAAATAGCCGGTGACCAGCGGTAGCAGCGTGGCCGCCCAAACTAGGTAGTCTTCGCCGTTTGAAAGGAACCTCAGCACCGGATTGCGCAATCGGTTGGCCAGGATCGCCAGCATGGCGAAGATGCTGATGATCGCAACGGCGTCAACCAAAGGGGTCGGCAGCCCAGGCCATTGCAGACCCAGAACGTCGTGGAACAGTTCGATATGGGGGACGAAAAAAAGGATGGTTATGAACAGCCCAATGTGGAAAAGATAGCCCAGTACGATGGTAAACGGCGAGCGCTTAAACGTGCCCGGGTCCGGGATGGACCGGCGTACGATGGTCTTGATACCCGGCATGGTTTCGCCACCGCGCGGTTTGGATAGATCCGCTTTTCTGCCGAGAGCAAAAATTTCGATGAGGCGTATCACGACCCCGACCACAAAAATCGCAACCGCAATTTGAAACATCGGACCGCGGACCCAGGCCAGAAATTCTACCGATGTCATGATGACTCCTCCAGATCGCTCACGGAGACCTTGTAGTGCAAGGCCTTCGCCTTTGATTTTCGGCTGCGAGCCATGGCGGCCGCGGCCGCGCCGAGTACCGCGCCGGTGCCGACGCCATAGACAAGAGTGCGGGTGGTATCTTCGGTCGGGATGGACAAGGCTCGATAAAAGCTGCCCATGTCCCAGAAATCAGGTTCCGCGCAGCCCAGGCAGGGATGCCCGGCTTCGATCGGAAAGCTCGTACCCTGGTTCCATTTGGTGGTGGCGCAGGCGTTGTACGTCGCGGGGCCCTTGCAACCCAGGCGGTATAAACACCAGCCTTTCCGAGCGCCCTCATCGTCGAAACTCTCGGCAAACAAACCCTTGTCATAGAAAGGACGGCGGTAGCAGCGGTCGTGAATGGACTGCCCGAAAAAGGTCAGCGGCCTGCCCAGCTCGTCCAGTTCCGGCAGTTTGTTGAACGTCAGGAAATGCGCCAGTACACCCGTAATCACCGTCGGGATAGGCGGGCAGCCGGACACGTTCACGATCGGCTTGTCGGTGACGATCTCGGACACCGGCATGGCGCCGGTCGGATTGGGCCTGGCGTGGCCGATGCCCCCGAAGGCGGCGCAGGAGCCAACCGCGATAATCGCGGCCGCGCCGGCGGCGACTTCGTTCAGCATGTCCACATTTGTGATACCGGCAATGGTGGAGTACACCCCGCCGTCCTTGACCGGGATCGACCCGTCCACCACCAGCAGGTATTTCCCCTGATTTTCCTGCATGGCCATCTCCCTGGCGAGCTCCGCGGCTTCACCGGAGGCTGCCTGCAGGGTGTGGTGATAGTCGAGTGAAACCTGCTCCAGGATAAGGTTTTCAATGCTGGGAGAGTGGGAGCGCGTCAGAGATTCGGTACAGCCGGTGCACTCCTGAAACGACAGCCAGATAACGGATGGACGCCGCGCATTCTCCAGGGCGCGGGCGATGGCAGGCACCATGGCAGGGGACAGCGCCATTAGCGACGCGGTGGAAGCGCAGAATTTAAGAAATCCGCGGCGGCTGATCCCCTCCGCCCGTAATCGGTCGGCGATGGTGATTGCTCGTAAATTTTGTTCTAAAGCGGAACCCATATTCGATTTCTCCTCATGTCTCGATCGACCCTGGTTCGCCGTCAGGGTCTGCAAGTTGCACCAGTGATCCCAGCCGTCGGCATGCGGCAGCGACATCGTCGCGCTGCGACTTCAGGATGCCGGGGATATAGGCGACTTCTATTGATTTGGCGGTGATTTCTCCGTGCTCGTTGCGGTGCTCGATCCACCAGATACCCGGAAATGCCGTCTCGGTAATACGGCTCTCGCCCAATGCGTGCAGCACCGCTTCCACTTCCCCCTTCCCCAGAAACTCGGCCAACCGCTGCTCGTCGATCGACCCGAAGGGCAGGCTCTTGATATCGATAACCGTCTCTTTACCGCATCGCTTCAGCGCCTGGAGAGCGTGGTAAAGTTCAGTGAGGACCGGCCGGTCATTGCCACGGTCTCGACCGAAACATATGCCGGGCTGCCGAACTTGCTCGGTATCTCGAGTCATTCTCGTGCGTGGATTGGTAAATTATTGATTCTGGCTCCGCCGAATTATTCGAGATTGATTTATGTCAATAAACTAGGGTGAATCGCCTGATCCATTTGGGATATGAATTTTCCGCTCGCGCCATGTCTCCGCGAGGTGCCTAACCTTTTCCGCGGTGTCCCTCACTGCCCATGACACCGGCGGCGAAAGATGCTCTCCCCAATGCACATGTTGGGGCTGGATTCCGAATAGAGCCCGCCGATGAGGCAGGCGGTCGACCAACCGTGCGATGTCGAGCAGATCGCTCAAGCTGACCTCATGCACGCTGCGGCCACTCCGTGACAGGAATTCGTCCATCTCGGCGTCGATGAAACACCGGCATTCCCCGGCGGCACCCCCAATATTTGCGGCATCGATGACAATCAGGTTGTCGGCCTCTTCGATATACTGGCTCAAAGTAAAGCTCAGAGTGCCGCCGTCTACGAACTCGATGCAGTCGTCGGTGTGGGAGTCGCGCAGAAGCTCCATGGTGCGCACTCCGGCCCCCTCGTCGCCAAGCAGCGTGTTGCCGATGCCGAGGATCAAGGTTTTTGCCGAATTTGACATATATCAATTCCACATATACAGCGGGGTATATGCTCCACCTAAGATCATCATTGTATACGCCGTCATGTGTCTTGGTATACCGATGCAAATCAAGTCTGTCGAGGGTTTTATCGCTCGCTGTGAAGCAAAGGGCGTGGAGCGTGACGTCAGTCTGTTCATGCTGGCGGAGGGTGAAGCCCGTCCCGGTGACTACGTGGTCGTGCATGTCGGGTACGCTATTCAGATGATCACCGAGCAGGAAGCCCGTTCGGCGTGGGAGTTGTACGACCAGATGCTGAGCGGCGATACATCGCTTCCGAAAGAGGCCAATCCCGGTGCATGAACTCGCGGTATGCCAATCGCTGCTGCGGCAGGTGGAACGAGTCGCAATGCAACACGGTGCGGATGAGGTAGCCAGTATCCACCTCAGCATCGGTCCGCTATCCGGTATAGAAGTACCGTTGCTGGAGCAGGCTTTCAGCATCGCCCGTGCGGGTACCGTGGCAGAGGGAGCGAAGCTCGTTACGAGCCTGAAAGGCGTGCGAGTGCGCTGCGGTCGGTGTGACAAGGAATCCGCCGTGACCGTCAATTGCCTGGTCTGTCTCCACTGCGGTGATTGGCGAACGCAACTGGTCAGCGGCGACGAGATGGAGCTTACGCGCGTCGAAATCAATATTCCCGAAACCGTAAACTAAAGGAGAGCGGTCATGTGTGATACCTGCGGCTGCAACGTCACGCCGGGCAACGAACATCTGGTTCAGGCCGGCGGAAAACTGGCGTCGACATCGTCCGGCCGTGACAGCGTTGAAGTGCTGCACGGTCTGCTGCATGCAAACGACCACCAGGCGCACCACAACAGAGGACATTTCGAGCGACATGGCGTCCTCGCAATCAACCTCATGTCGTCGCCGGGCTCGGGCAAGACCCGTTTGCTGGAAGCGACCATAGACGACCTTGGTCGCGACAAACGGATCGCTGTGGTCGAAGGTGACCTGGAGACGGAGCGGGACGCAATGCGAATCCGTGAAAAGGGCGTGCCGGCGATTCAGATCACCACCGGCAGTGCCTGCCACCTCGACGCGCACATGGTGCACGATGCCCTCCATCAACTCGATCTGGACGCCGTGGACATCCTGTTCATCGAGAACGTCGGCAATCTGGTTTGTCCGGCCAGTTTCGACCTGGGTCAACAGCTGAATGTCGTATTGCTGTCGGTTACCGAAGGCGACGACAAGCCTGCCAAGTATCCGGTGATGTTCCGCGCGGCGGATGCCGTGGTGATTTCGAAGGCCGATTTGCTGCCGTATCTCGGCGACTTCGAGCCGGATCGGGCGAGGAGGCACCTGCGTGAGCTGGCCAACGCGGCATCGCTGTTCGAACTGTCGGCGCAGACGGGTGAGGGGCTCGATGCCTGGTGTAGCTGGTTGCTGGCACAGATTCCGCAACGGGATCAGGCGGCTGTTGGTGAAAGAAGCGTTGCCGTCACTTCCGCTTAATTCGCACTGTCACCAGGATCTCGATCATGTTGAACGCTCACCGCTGGCTGGAGGAAATTCACCGACTGCCGCTGCGCGATACGGTACGCGTCATGAATGTCTGTGGCGGACACGAGCGCTCGATAACCCTGGCCGGATTGCGCGGCGCCCTGCCACCACAGATCGAGCTGATACCGGGCCCCGGTTGCCCGGTGTGTATATGCCCGGAGCGGGACCTCTATCAGGCCATACAGATTGCGCTCAGCGAACCCGTCACGCTGGTGGCGTTCGGGGATATGCTGCGCGTGCCGGTCAACGCCCCGCGCCGGGAAACTCGCACGCTGGAACAGGCAAGGTCGCGGGGCGCGGACGTTCGTCCCATTGCTTCACCGTCCGAGGCGGTGACCATCGCCCGCGCGGAGCGTAAACGCGATGTCGTGTTCTTTGCGGCGGGCTTCGAAACCACGATGGCACCGGTTGCCGCCATGATTGAACAGGGGGTGCCGCCCAATCTGTCGGTGTTGATGAGCGGCCGACTGACCTGGCCGGCGGTGGCGATGTTGCTCGACGCCGGGGCGGCGTTCGACGCGCTTGTCGCACCGGGCCACGTCGCCACGATCATGGGTCCTGAACAATGGGGTTTCGTGGTGGAACGCCACCACCTGCCGGCAGCGGTGGCCGGCTTCACCCCGGACAGCCTTGTTGCCGCCATTTACTCGGTGTTGCGGCAGAAACTGGAGGGAAAGATTTTCCTCGACAATTGCTATCCAGAGGTCGTACGAGCCGGCGGCAATGCTACTGCCAGAGCAATGCTGGCAAGGAGCTTCAAGATCGTGGATGCGGAATGGCGGGGTGTCGGTGTGATTCCGAAATCGGGATTCGGCCTGCGTCGGCAATACAGCCACATCGATGCACGACTGCGCTTCAAAGACCAGGTCGACGAATCGCGAAAGCGTATCGGCGAGATGCCGCAAGGCTGTGAATGCGCCGGCGTCGTGCTGGGCAAGATCTATCCGGACCAGTGCAAGATATTCGGCACGGCCTGCACGCCGCACAATCCGGTGGGGCCGTGCATGGTTTCTGACGAGGGTGCCTGCCGGATCTGGTGGTCGGCGGGCCGTCGTCCGACCGCGGCTTGACCGGCTGTTACTCGACGGGTTCGGAGTAACGGTCAAGTCCGCCGATGAGGGAAATCATCGCACTGAGAATGCGCGTGGCGGGCCAGGTTCAAGGGGTCGGCTTCCGTCCTTTCGTCTATCGACTGGCGTGTGAGCTGGGCGTCACGGGCTGGGTGCGAAATTGCTCCGGTACGGTGGAAATCCTGGCCCAATCCGACCCGGACACGCTGAACTGTTTTCGTGAGCACCTGACCCACAGCGCACCCCCCTTAGCCTCGCCGGAGTTCGGCGAAGCGGTGCAGATCAAAAGCGTCATGCCGACCGAACGTTTCGACATCGTCGACAGCGACGGCACGGACGGGTCGAACGTGCACTTACCGGCGGATCAATTCACCTGCGCGGACTGTCTGCTTGAAATGCAGGACCCCGATGATCGCAGGTATCGCTATCCCTTCATCAATTGCACCCAATGCGGGCCGAGATACACCCTGATCGACAAGCTGCCCTATGACCGGCGGAATACCAGTATGTCCGAATTCGGGATGTGCCGCGAATGCGAGGAAGAGTACCTTGACCCGGCAGACAGGCGGTTTCACGCCGAGCCCATTGCGTGCCCATGCTGCGGTCCGGCGTTAACCTATGTGGACAAGGAGGTTCGTATCACCGATACGGAGTCCGCATTGTGGGCCGCCGTTGGCCGACTGCGCCACGGTGCAATCATCGCGGTGCGGGGCATCGGTGGTTACCATCTTTTATGCGATGCCAGCGACGAACAGGCCGTCGGGCGGCTGAGACGGCGCAAGCGCCGTCCGCACAAGCCGCTGGCGGTAATGGTTCCCCAGGCGGGAGGCGATCTGCTGGCGGGCGTTCGCGGCGTTGCTCGACCCGGAGTCGAACAGGCCCGGTGTCTGCTGTCACCGCGCAGACCGATCGTGTTATGCGACAAACTGCCGTCGTCCTCACTGGCTCAGAATGTGGCCTCTCGACTCGGTGAAGTCGGCATCTTTCTGCCTTACAGCCCGCTGCACCATTTGATCCTGAATGATTTTTCCGGTCCGTTGGTCGCAACGTCCGGGAACATAAGTGGTGAACCCGTGCTCACCGACCCCGAGCAGGCCCAAGCGAGACTCGCCCGCGTGGCGGACGCATTTCTTCATCACAATCGGGACATCCGGCGGCCCGCGGACGACACGGTTCTCAGGTCGAGCCAAGGACGGATGCGGCCGGTGCGACTGGGCAGAGGGTATGCGCCAGTGGAGCTAAAGCTTGCCGAGGCACTGCCGATGCGGCTACTCGCAGCCGGTGGTCACATGAAAAACACTGTGTCCCTGGCCTGGCGCGATCGGGTGGTGATTTCTCCGCACATCGGCGACCTGGAGAGCCCACGCAGCATGGAAGTGTTCAGACAGGTGATCGAAGATCTCCGGCGCGTTTACGATGTCGAGCCCGACGGGCTGGTTTGCGACATGCATCCCCAATACGTCGCGAGCGAGTGGGCGAGGAGCAGCGCAAACGCCAGCGGAAAAAAATGCTTCGAGGTTTTTCATCACCACGCCCACGCGTCTGCCGTTTACGGTGAGTTTGCGTGTGAAGAAGACATTCTGGTGTTTACCTGGGACGGCACCGGATATGGTGAGGACGGGTTGATCTGGGGTGGCGAAGGTCTTTTCGGGGTGCCGGGGCAGTGGCACCGGGTGTCCAGCTTCGCACCTTTTACCTTGCCCGGTGCAGTTATGGCGGGCCGTGACCCCTGGCGATCCGCGGCGGCTCTATGCTGGGCCGCCGGATATGAATTTGTCCCCGATATAGAGGACTTCGCGGGGGGGCCGTCTGGCGCGGATCTCGAACTGGCCAGGAAAGCGTGGAACATAAACCTAAACACCTCGATCAGCACCGCGGCCGGTCGTCTTTTCGATGCAGCCGCCTGTTTGATCGGTCTTTGTGCAAGTGCGAGCTTCGAGGGTCAGGCACCGATGTGGCTGGAGGCCGCGGCGATGGAATTTGAATCCCCCTGGGTTTCCGCTCTGCCGCTTGAACGGGACATGAATGGCGTCTGGCGCGCGGACTGGCGCCAATTGGTAAAAATGTGCATGGACTCGCAGCGGCCGGTGCCGGAACGGGCAGCGATGTTTCACGAAAAAATGGCGATGACGCTGTTGCATAAGACCCGGCGTGTCAGGGAAGAGCGCTGTTTCAAAACCGTTGGCTTGAGCGGGGGTGTGTTTCAGAACCGGATACTGGTTGAACGCGCCCACCAGCTGCTCTCCGCGGAGGGTTTTGACGTGTTGATCCCACAAAGGATTCCGCTCAACGATGCCGGGCTGGGATTCGGTCAACTCGTCGAAGCCGCGGCAACCAGCGGGTGCAGAATGGCTTTGAAGGCAGAACGATGAATAACATCTGCATTTCATTAGCTCACGGCAACGGCGGGCGGCTCATGCGCCAGCTGATAGAAGAGATTTTCTATCGCCACCTGAACAACGGATCGCTGAATATCGATCTGGATGCCGCGCCCGTGAAGTTAGGCGATGGAGAAGTGTGGGTTACCACCGACGGATTTACAGTCGATCCCCTTGAATTTCCTGGTGGGAACATTGGCAGCCTGGCGATACACGGCACCATCAACGACTTGAGCGTATCCGGCGCGGTGCCGGTGTACCTGACGCTGAACGCGTACATCGAGGAGGGGCTGGAACTCGCACGGTTGGATCGCATCGTTGCCAGTCTGGGCGATGCGGCCCGACGGTGCGGAGTTTCGATCGTCGCCGGTGATACGAAAGTGGTGGGAAAGGGGCAGGGCGGTGGACTGTATCTGGCCACCACCGGCATCGGCCTGCGAATGCCCGGCCTGCGGCTGGGGATGGAATACATCGAAGCCGGTGACGCTGTCCTGGTGAGTGGCCCTGTCGGCGATCATGGTGCTGCCGTAATGCTGGCCAGGGAGCAGTTCGGTATGAGGGGCGATCTTGCTTCGGACTCGGCACCGGTGTTTGCGCTGGCGCAGGCCTTGATGACGTTCACGGGTTTGCGCTTCATGCGCGACCCAACCCGTGGTGGTGTGGCCACGGTATTGCATGAAATCGTTCGCATCACCGGGTGTGGCATCCGTTTGAGGGCGGCTGCCATGCCCGTGCGGGAGCAGGTTCAATCGGTTTGCGATATTCTTGGCTATGATCCTCTCTATCTCGCATGTGAGGGTCGAGTGCTGGCGGTTGTCGATGCGAACCAGGCGACCGACGCACTGGACTTACTCAGGCAAACCGAAGGTGGCGCTGGCGCGGCGGTGGTCGGTTCGATCGAGCCACGAGGCCCGGTGGTTGTGGAAACCGAATTCGGCGGTGAGAGGATATTGCAGGAGCTGGAGGACGATCCGCTTCCGCGGATCTGCTAGCCTGGGTCTCTCGCCCGATGTAATTGAACCATGCCGTGTTGCGCTCGCGTTGCCCGTTGGGCGGCCCGGCTGGTCGGACCCCGCCTTGGACTACTGGCGCTGGCTTGGCACCTGCAACGGCACCCCGGTGTTCATGACGGCTTGATAGAATTCAAGCGCCTTGTATTCGGTGCTCTGCGGCTTGAATGGTTTTGCACGAACCTGTTTGATGCAGCCGCTGTAGCGCCGATGCACGGTGCCCCAGGGCTTGTCCGCGACGGCCCATTCGGTGCGGTATACCGGGAATCCGGTCGTTTGCCCCAGTCCGGCGCTCAATACGTCGCCCCGCAGATTTTTGCCAACGCTTTGAACGTGGCAGTCGGAACACGAGAAGTGCAACTGTCCGCGCCTGGTCCAGTAGAACTCCTTGCCCTTTTCATACCACTCCCTGGCGCCGTCCGAACCGACCTCGATGGCCATTTTTTCGCCGTTGAACTGTTCCTTGAATGCCGCCACCAGGCGCGCGATCTTGCCATACCAGAGATTCTTGATCGGTTTCTCGCCGTTGGCTTGCAGGCACGCATTGATATCGCCCTCGATCGTGCGGATGTCGTTGGCGGCCGCATCATGGTAGGGGTACTTGTTGGCCGGCGGCTTGTCGCTGAAACAGTCGTCAAAGGTTTTGCCATTGGCAAAGGGTGTCGACCATTCCTCCCGTGCGGTGTCCATTTCCAGCTCGTAAGGGGGGAACTCCATGAGGATTTCCCAGTTGGCGCGGCGGTGCGCATATTGGGGCAGGGCGTTGACGCCGTCCTTGTATTCTTCCAGCGCCACCTCTGGGTTCTGTTTTTTGAAATAGCCTTGAAATGCAGCGATGTCGTCCTCCACGGTGCCGCTGCCCGCTTTGATGCCCACCGCGAACAGTCCGGAAAGCAAAAGGATCGAAGCTGTGCTGAGTACCGTGGTTTTCATGAGTTGTGCCTATGATGTAATTTGACCGCGGCTTCCGCGCTGCCGGTCTAACCCACTTTGGCCTTCCATTCGGCGCCGATTTTATCACCGGGGCATTCGGCGCGCCAACATGTAACCCTAACTACTGAAAACAGGCCCAAAGCACCACAGCAAACATCCGTTTGGGCCTGAACGGTTGGCTAATGCTGTGTTCTTGATAAACCCCGCATAATGACACTGGGCTTACTATGCTATCCGCTTTGGCTACTCCACTTGAATCGATTGAAGATAATAGACGAGCGCGAGAATCCGTCCGTGAACGATTTCTTCATAGTTCACTTCGTGAGGACCATGTAGTGTTTCAGATGCGTCTCGTTTGTAATAGTTGCCCCAGAGCGGCATCTCCATGGTCCCATGCGCCCGCAATCCGCGACGCCCGTCGATAGCTTGATAGATGTCCAAAATGGGAAATTTACCGTTGTTTCGCTGACTGATCTTGGTCAAGTCGGGTGGAGGCAGGGTGAGCAGATCAGCAAGCGCACCGTCGCCCATACCGTTTAGGCCGTGACAAACGGCGCAGTGCTTCCCAAACTCTGATTTTCCGAAGGTAACCGTAAAGTCCTCTTCACCCGCGCGGACTCCCGTCGAGATGCATAGCGCAACCGAAGTCGCTACGCTCAAGGCAAGGATTGAACGAAAGTTAGTAATCAACATAGTCTGTTCTTCATTTTGCTTAGTCTGCTATTTTCTATCACTATTACGGCGTGAGTATATTGATCCATATCAGTTTCAGACTTAAAATTGAACTGCTGCCTTACGCTGATATCTGGACTGTATAGCGGGCTAGTTTTGTTCTATCGGGTAGCCTGCGTTTCTCCAGTTGGTGATCCCACCGGTCAGGCTTTCGACATCGACGAACCCCATTTTCTGCAGTACGTCAGCGGCTAGGGAGGAACGCCCCCCGGTACCGCAATACACCACGAGTTTTTTGCCGCGCGCATTGGCCAGGACCTTGTTGCGCTGCGGGTTTTCCAGGTCCACGGCAGGCTCCAGTACTCCTCTCGGAATCAATATGGAGCCCGGAATTCGCCAACTTTTGTGCTCCTCGGGTTCCCTGACATCGACGATGATCTGTTCCTGTTTATTTTCCAATGCCTCGTGAAGTTGTTCCGCGGTGATCTCGCAGATGCGGGTTTTTGCGTCTTTTACGAGATCGGCGAGTGTCAGGTGCATTGATCGGTCTCCTGCGAAATCTAAAACAGTTCAGGGCTGCCGCGCGGTACGCTCGTTGTCAGGCTGCGAGGCCTTGACCTGTTCGAGGCAAAATGTCTGGTATAAGAACATGATGAGTTGCCTTATCTCATTGTGCTCGAGGCGGTAGAAGATGGTCTGCGCCTCCCGCCGGCTGGTTACCACGCCCGTATTCTTGAGCAGGCTCAGTTGCTGGGACACCGTGACCTGGCTGGCGCCGATCAACCGGGCCAGCTCGCCAACGGATTTTTCCTCGTCGACCAGCTGGCAGACGATCAGCAGGCGGTTGGGATTGGACAGCAGCTTCAGGATACTGCTGACGTCGTTGGCC
>Ga0209456_10000045_pt1 | contig 58296 bp, 58 predicted proteins | sample COG_11_FD_184755 | JGI IMG/M metagenome (GOLD analysis project Ga0209456, IMG submission 184755) | Pelagic marine sediment microbial communities from the LTER site Helgoland, North Sea, for post-phytoplankton bloom and carbon turnover... | ecosystem: Environmental > Aquatic > Marine > Neritic...
TGGATATTCCCGATATTTATTATGCTGTGTACCAAAATATCATAGCCATAAATCATTTTAAAAATGAGGCCTATATTTTTGCGCATTGTTATAACTCAGAAAACAATATTTCTGAAATTGAACAACTCCTAAATATTCGAAATTTTGCCTCGTACAATTTCAGAATGGAAGGCAAAGCCTCATCAAACCTAAATGATGATGAATATAAACATCATGTATCCCTGGCTAAAAAGCATTGCAAAAGGGGTGATGTTTTTCAATTAGTCCTTTCACGTAGGTTTTCACAAGGGTTTAAAGGTGATGAATTTAATGTTTATCGGGCCCTTCGTTCTATTAACCCTTCTCCTTATTTGTTTTATTTTGACTATGGAGATTTTAAAATCTTTGGCAGTTCACCGGAAGCACAACTAATTGTTAAAGAAGGGAAAGCAGAAATACATCCAATTGCTGGTACTTTTAAAAGAACCGGAAATGATGAAGAAGACGCTTTATTAGCTAAAAAACTGACAGAAGATGAAAAGGAAAATAGTGAGCATGTTATGCTTGTAGACCTGGCGCGTAACGATCTAAGTAGACATGGAAATTTGGTAAATGTTGAAAACTACAGGGAAGTTCAGTTCTTTTCTCATGTTATTCATCTTGTTTCTAAAGTTACTGGGCAAAAGAAAAAAGAAACACCAACTATGAAAGTTGTAGCAGACACTTTTCCGGCAGGTACCCTGAGCGGAGCACCCAAACATATGGCAATGCAGCTTATTGAAAAGTATGAGAACACTAACAGAGATTACTACGGCGGGGCAATCGGATTTATGGATTTTGATGGAGATTTTAATCACGCCATAATGATCCGGACCTTCTTAAGTAAAAATCACCAACTTCATTACCAGGCAGGAGCGGGTCTGGTAGCTGTCTCTGAACCGGAAAAGGAGTTACAGGAAACTTATAATAAATTGGGAGCTCTTAATAAGGCTCTGGAAATTGCAGAAACTATCTGAAAAAGGAGAATTAATAAGCCATGAACAAAATACTGGTAATAGATAATTACGATAGCTTTACTTATAACCTGGTACATTATCTGGAGGATTTGGGTTGCGAAGTAGTGGTTAAACGCAATGACCAGCTAAAACTGGAGGAAGTTGATAATTTTGAGAAAATAGTACTTTCGCCAGGCCCTGGAATCCCTGATGAAGCCGGACTTCTTAAAGAAATAATTGCCAAATATGCACCAACTAAAAGCATATTTGGAGTTTGTCTTGGTCAGCAGGCTATAGGCGAAGTTTTTGGTGGTAAGTTGATAAATTTGGACGAAGTTTATCACGGGGTCGCTACAAAAATAATCCTTGAAAACGAGGAACCTTTATTTGAAGGATTACCAAGGGAAATTGTTGTAGGCAGATATCATTCGTGGGTTGTTGATCCTCAACTTCCGGATGTTCTTGAAGCCACTTCATTTGATGAGAATGGTCAGCTGATGTCAATAAGGCACAAAACTTATGATGTTTGTGCTGTTCAATTTCATCCAGAATCTGTACTTACTCCGCAAGGCAAACAAATTCTTAAAAATTGGCTTATGGATTAATTAAACCGTTTGTGATTCCTTATTAAATTTAAAACAAATGAAAACGATTCTTAATAAATTGATCAATCATGACATCCTCTCCAAGGAGGATGCAAAGAAGGTATTGGTTAATATTGCTAAAGGAACTTATAACAATAGCCAAATAGCTGCATTTCTTACAGTGTACATGATGCGTAGTATTACCATTGAAGAATTAGAGGGATTTCGAGATGCACTGTTGGAACTTTGTCTTGCCATAGATCTATCTGAATACAATCCAATTGATCTTTGCGGAACAGGAGGTGATGGCAAGGATACCTTTAATATTTCTACCCTGGCTTCCTTTGTTACAGCAGGAGCTGGTATTAAGGTAACCAAACATGGTAATTATGGGGTATCTTCTACCTGTGGGAGCAGTAATGTCATGGAATTTCTAGGTGTGAAATTCAGCAATGATCCGGACTTTCTTAGAAAATCAATAGACGAAACTGGGATATGTGTATTGCACGCCCCCTTGTTTCATCCCGCAATGAAAAATGTAGCACCTATCCGACGTGAACTTGCTGTCAAGACTTTTTTTAATATGCTAGGGCCAATGGTAAATCCTGCTTTTCCTAAAAATCAAATAGTTGGTGTTTTTAATTTAGAATTAGCACGCATGTATGGGTATCTCTATCAGAATACGGATAAAAAATACACAGTTCTACATGCTCTTGACGGATATGATGAGATTTCATTGACGGGGAGTACCAAAACTATTTCAAATAATACGGAGGCTATTTTAAATCCTTCAGATTTTGGAGTGGAGATTGTAATGGAAAACGAAATAGCAGGAGGGGAAAGCATTGAAAAATCTGCCCAAATATTTATGGATATATTACAGGGCAGAGGCACAGAAGCGCAAAATAATGTAGTCTGTGCAAATGCCGGAGTAGCTATCGCAACGGTTTTGGATATTAGTCCAAAACAAGGTTTTGAAAAAGCAAAAGAATCTCTCCTCAATGGAAATGGTCTTAATTCCTTAAGAAAATTACAGCAATTAAGTGCATAATGGATATACTGGGAAAAATAGTGGTTGATAAGAAAAGGGACTTAGACCTTAAAAAAACTGTGATGCCACTTAAGCAATTGGAGGCTTCGTTTCTCTTCCAAAGGAAACCTGTATCCCTGGCTAATGCATTGAGGCAAAGTAAAACTGGGATTATTGCTGAGCACAAAAGAAGATCCCCTTCTAAATCCGTGATCAATCAAAATTCAAGCGTACAGGATATTGCCATAGGATATTTGAATGCAGGGGCTTGCGGTATGTCTGTTTTAACAGACGCCAAATATTTTGGAGGGTCTCTTGATGATTTAATAATAGCCAGAGCCGCTGTAGATTTTCCATTGTTAAGAAAGGAATTTATCATTGACGAATACCAAATCATAGAAGCCCGTGCACACGGGGCTGACACTATTTTACTTATTGCCGCTATTTTGACGAGAAAACAAATAAAGGTTTTATCGGGATTAGCAAAAAGTTTAGGTTTGGATGTTTTACTGGAAGTTCATAGTGAAGAAGAATTAGATAAATCATTGATGCCCAGTTTAGATATGTTAGGAGTCAATAATCGCAACCTAAAAACATTTGAAGTAGACTTAGAAACCAGCACCTCCCTGTCCAGTAAGATTCCAGATGAGTTTGTCAAGGTATCGGAAAGTGGTATTAGCTCAGTTTCGGCTATTAAAATGCTAAGAGAACTGGGTTATCAGGGTTTCTTAGTAGGTGAAAACTTCATGAAGACAGCGAACCCCGGGGAGAGTGCCGGGAAATTTATAAACCAAATGGCCAGATGAAACTAAAGATTTGTGGAATGAAGCATAATATCGAGGAGGTTGCAGAATTGCAGGCAGATTACCTCGGGTTTATTTTCTGGAAGTCTTCCAAACGCTTTTTTGATGGGTCTATTCCTAAATTGAGTAAGACGACTGGCAAAGTTGGGGTTTTTGTTGATGCCAATATTGAAGAAATATTAAATCGCATAAATACCTATGGGTTAAATGCCATACAATTACATGGAAATGAATCCCCTGAATTCTGTGCTAAGCTAAAAGAACAATTTGAAAACAAAAATATCAAGATTGACATTCATAAGGTATTTAGTATAAAAGACAGCTTTGATTTCTCACAACTTAATCCATATGAGAAATCATCGGATTTCTTTTTATTCGACACTAAAGGTAAGTTGCCCGGTGGCAATGGATATCAATTTAATTGGGAAGCCCTAAGGGGGTATCCATCAAAAAAACCATATTTCCTTAGTGGCGGAATAGGTCTTGAGGAACTAGATAATGTTTTAGAATTTCTTCAAAAAGAAGAATCTAAATATTGTCATGCTATTGATGTTAATAGCAGATTTGAAATATCTCCAGGCTTAAAGGATATAGATAAATTAAAGGAATTTAAGAATCGGTTGTTTGCGTCCAACACATAAAAAACATAAGAATATGACTTATCATGCTGATGAAAAAGGCTATTACGGACAGTTTGGTGGGGCTTTTATACCAGAAATGCTATACCCTAATACTGAAGAGCTTAGACAAAACTATCTTCAGATTATGGAAGAACCATCTTTCATTAAAGAATTCCGCACGTTGTTAAAAGATTATGTAGGAAGGCCAACACCGCTCTATTTTGCCAAACGCCTTTCAGATAAGTACAGAACGAAAATTTATCTGAAAAGGGAAGATTTATGTCATACAGGTGCTCATAAGGTTAATAATACTGTAGGGCAAATTTTAATGGCCAAAAGACTCGGTAAGACACGTATCATCGCAGAAACAGGTGCCGGACAGCATGGGGTTGCCACTGCTACAGTTTGCGCACTTATGGGAATTGAATGTGTGGTATATATGGGTGAAATAGATATTGCACGTCAAGCACCTAATGTGGCTAGAATGAAAATGTTAGGCGCAGAAGTAAGACCAGCCCTATCGGGTAGCAGAACGCTCAAGGATGCTACGAATGAGGCAATACGCGACTGGATAAATAATCCGGTAAACACACACTATATTATAGGTTCCGTTGTTGGTCCGCATCCCTACCCCGATATGGTAGCCAGATTTCAATCAGTAATTTCAGAGGAAATACAATCTCAACTGTTAGAAAAAGAAGGTACCCAGAACCCTGATTATGTTGTGGCTTGTGTGGGTGGCGGAAGCAATGCTGCTGGCACTTATTACCATTATCTTGATAATGAAGATGTTGGTATCATTGCCGTGGAAGCAGCTGGAAAAGGTATTCATTCGGGAGAAAGTGCAGCAACTTCTGCTCTTGGAAAGGTTGGTATTATTCACGGTAGTAAAACTTTACTTATGCAAACTCAGGACGGTCAGATAACTGAACCATATTCTATTTCTGCTGGCTTGGATTACCCGGGCGTAGGTCCTATGCATGCCCATCTGTATACTACCGGGAGGGGTGAATTTATTTCTATTACTGATGACGAAGCTATGACAGCAGGACTAATGGTATCTCAATTAGAAGGCATTATACCAGCTATAGAGACATCACACGCATTCGCCATATTTGACCACAGAAAGTTTGAACAAAACGATATTGTTGTCGTAAACCTTTCAGGCAGAGGTGATAAAGATTTACAAACCTATATAGATTATTTCAAATTATAATTGGTTTCTATAAAATGAAGAATAGAATACAAAAAAAGCTGGACGAAAACAAAAAACTACTTTCCATATACTTCTCTGCTGGTTATCCCAATCTAAATGATACGGTATCTATTATTCAGGATTTGGAAAAAAACGGTGTTGATATGATAGAAATAGGCTTGCCATTCAGTGATCCTTTGGCAGATGGGCCTACAATTCAGAAAAGTTCCACAATAGCTTTAAAAAATGGCATGGGAACAGATTTACTGTTTAATCAATTAAAAGAAATTAGAAAAACTGTTTCGATTCCCTTGATCATTATGGGGTATTTTAATCCTGTTTTGCAGTATGGGGTAGAGAACTTCTGTAAAAAATGTCAGGAAATAGGTATTGATGGTCTTATCCTTCCAGATTTACCTCTGGACGTATACAAAGAAGAATATGAGACTATCTTTAAAAAATACAACTTAATCAACATTTTTCTAATTACTCCGCAAACCAGTGAATCCCGAATTGCACAAATTGACAACGCTTCAGATGGATTTATTTACATGGTAAGTTCTGCTAGTACCACTGGGGCTAAACAAGGATTGGGAGAGAAGCAGGAAGCTTATTTTGAGCGAATTGCCGGAATGAATCTTAAAAACCCGCAAATTGTAGGTTTTGGTATTAGTAATGCCAAAACATTTGAGCAAGCTACTAAGACTGCCAAGGGCGCTATAATTGGTTCTGCTTTTATAAAAATGCTGTCAAAAAAGGGTAATACTGGAATTTCAGAATTTATTAAAACCATTAAACCCCTGCCATGAGCATAATTAACAATTGGAAAATTATAATCTTGTTATGTCTCACCTTGGGGTTGGCTCCTTTTTTCCCGGAACCTCATTTTTGGGGTAAATTAAAATGGGTTTTTGGAGGAGGTATTGGCATGAAACCCATAGATTGGTTTGATCTTGTTTTACATGGATTTCCATTTGTACTTTTATTTCGCCTGCTTATTTTAAAGCTTAAGCACTTGCTCAACTCCTAGAATTCCCTATTTTTAAATCTTTATCAATTCACATGTCTATATGAAAAATTTAATTGCCCCATTATTTCTTCTTATTTTTTGGAGTAGTATCGCACAAGACCTTGAAATAAAATCACAAGTAAGGCATACTATTGATGAACTTCGAGAATTTGTAGCAATCCCAAACGATGCCTTGGATCATTCAGATATCAACAGAAATCTGTCATGGCTCACCAAAAAATTTAATGAAAGAGGATTTAATTCATCCGTACTCCCAACTGAAGGAGAGTCCCTTTTTTTTGCAGCCCTCCCCATGGAAGATGGCAAACCAACCATTCTCTTTTATATGCATTTCGATGGACAGTCTGTAGATCCTTCCAAGTGGGATCAACCAGATCCCTATAAAGTAGTTCTTAAAACAATGGACAATGATGAATGGAAAACACTTTCATTTGATGATTTAAAGGAGGATGTGAATTATGATTGGCGCCTATTTGGCCGTTCCACTTCAGACGATAAGGGGCCAATTGTTATGTTCCTGAATACTATAGATCTATTGAAAAAAAACAAAGTAGAAATTCCATTTAATATAAAAGTCATATTAGACGGGGAAGAAGAAAAAAGTAGTGCACCTTTGCCAAAGGCCGTTAAGGAATATCGTGAACTGTTAGAAGCAGATTTTCTGATCATTTCAGATGGTCCTGTTCATTCTTCCGGCAAACCAACAATTGCATATGGCGCTAGAGGAATAACCTCTTTAACGCTAACTACATACGGTCCGATAAATCCGCAGCATAGTGGCCATTATGGCAATTATGCCCCAAATCCCGGGTTTCAATTGGCCCAGGTATTAGCCGGCATGAAAGATTCAGATGGAAGAGTACTAATTGATGGCTACTATGACGGAATTAGTATTGATGAATCAACAATGAATATACTCCAAAGTGTACCGGATGTTGCAAAAACCATAAACACCCATCTTGCTATCAAACAGCCCGAAAAGGTGGGCGCTTTTTATCAGGAATCCATGCAATATCCTTCATTGAATATTCGGGGGTTATCTTCAGGATGGGTTGGTGAAAAAGCACGGACTATTGTCCCAGCCAGCGCCACTGCTGAAATAGACATTCGCCTTGTACCGGAATCTGATGGAGATCGAATGAAAAACCTTGTAAAGAAATATATCGAAAATGAAGGCTATTTTGTAATTACTGAAGTCCCGGATATAACCCAAAGAATGGAGCACGAGAAAATCATTACCATTACCGAGGGCACAGTCACGGATGCATTCAGAACAGATTTGGACAATCCATACGGTATTTATCTGGTAGATACATTTAAAAAAACATTCTCAGAAGATGTAGTACAAATCAGGATCATGGGCGGTACTGTCCCAATTGCACCATTTATTAACGAACTTAAGATTCCGGCCTTTCTTGTTCCTTTGGTTAATCCGGACAACAATCAACACAGCCCTAACGAAAATTTAAAAATTGGTCAGATTGCATATGGCATTCAGGTGTTCTACGCAATTATGAGCACTAAAATGGAATAAAAAGATTATCTGTCTTCTGGAGTTGAGAATCTTCAAAGTGCTTTAAATTAGATTAAAAACCAGTTTCAAACGATGATTATGCAGAATTTCTGCTGGCGTTGATATTGCCATATAAAGAACGCGTGACTATTTTTTCATAAAGCGCTTTATATTTCGAATTCTCGCTAATTTGATGCAGGGCATATTGCTGAATGACCAATAACGGAAGTACAATATTTTCCCTGATCTTAATAGATTCTCTTGAAACAGCTTCATTTTCCATAAGGATTTCGGAATTGCTAATAAGCAATAACATCTGTTTGGTCAACAGATATTCATCATGCAGGATATTCCAGAAATCACCATATTCCTTATCGTCCTTCATATAACTTGTGAGCTCAAAATAACACTTAGACAAAGACATCATACTGTTGAGCATTAAAGTTTCAAAGAAAGGAACTTCCCTGAATAGCTTCTTTAATTCTCTAAGCCTACCTTCATCCTTCAGTTTTTTAATAGCCGTACCTATACCAAAATAACCGGGTACATTTTGTTTTAGTTGGCTCCATGACCCCACAAAAGATATTGCTCTTAAATCTGTAAGTTCTAATTTAGCTTTTTGACCCCTCTTTCCAGGCCTGCTCCCAATATTAGCCTTGTTATAGTACTTCAGTGTACTCCTATTCTCAAGATAGGAAATAAACATTTCATGTTGCTTAAGGTCGTCGTATTTGGCGAAACTAAGATCAGAGAGTTCTTCCATCAACTTTCGTGATTCTTTGGAGATCACATTTTCTTTTCCAAAGAGGTTGTTCGATAATCCTGCCGTTAATAACTGTTCTGAATTGTGCATGAACTGCTCCTTGGTGCCATATGTACTTGTTATGGTCTGACCCTGAATTGTTAATTGTATTTCATTATTAGCTATATCCTTAGTTTGTGCAGCATAAAAGCGATGTGTTTTTCCTCCGCCGCGCGCTGGTGGTCCACCCCTGCCGTCAAAAAATATTGCCTCGATTCCGTTCTTTGAACAAACTTTTGACAAAACCTCCTTGGTTTTTAAAATAGACCAATTGGCTGTTAAATAACCCCCATCTTTTGTTCCATCCGAGAATCCGAGCATCATGGTCTGCTTACCACCGCGCTGTTCGAGGTGTGAACGGTAGGCGGGCAAATCAAATAAGTATTGCATGGTGGCCTCAGCAGTATCCATTCCGTTCATTGTTTCAAAAAGCGGAATGATATCGAAAGTAATTTTATCCTTTTCCCAACCACACCATCTGAAAAGTCCGTAAACAAAAAGAACCGAATAAATATCCTCTGAGTTACTTATAATATATCGGTTACAACCTTCTTCACCGTTTTTATTCTGAATATCTTTTAAGTGGGAGATATTTACAATAGTATCTTTTACAATTTCATCCTTGAAATCCTTAGGATCCAATTTCAACTTATCCTTGATAAGTATGTTCGTTAATTTATCCTTCTCTAGTTCATCCAGACTTTCAGTAATGTAACCATTGGTTTTAAGAACAGTCTCAATTACCTGTTTGTGCTTACTGTGGTCCTGACGAATATCCAGAGTAGCGAAATGTGTCTTGAAAATTTTTACCTTATCAATAAGATCATCCAGATGTTTCAGGTAAAGTGAATTGTATTTTACTACCAATGTTTCACGTACGCCAAGTAATGGTCTAATAATATCATCATAGCTCACTACATTTTTGGGGTCGAACATAGATACGTAAAGCCTGTCTCTTAAATTATTCAGGTCAGGGCGAAGGTCTTTAAAAGTAAGTTTCTTACGAAGAGCTTTAAGGTCATTATAGTAACATTTCATTAGATTAATACGGAGTTCATCTGCCACATCCTGAGTAATATCGGCCGTTACAAATGGATTCCCGTCTCGATCACCTCCCGGCCAAAACCCAAGTTTTATAATATTATAATTGTCAAATTCATCATTCTCAATATTGCTTTTAATATAAGCGAATAAATCTCCGACAGCAGCATAGTAAACATTTCTAAGAATGTAAATAATATTTTTTGCTTCATCTAGTGGTGTGGGTTTCTTTGTATTTATTAAAGAAGTGAGCCCTAACTGTTGAAGAACAACATCAATATCATTAATCTTATCTTCAAGAATTAGCGATTTTAATTCTTCGATGATATCAAGAACAGACGGGGTATAGAACTGCGTCGGATGAGCAGTTAAAACAATACGCGCACTGAAAGTTGATAATTTCTTTGCACTCTTTTCCCAGCTATTATTTTTATCAACTAATTGAAAATAGTCTTTTATGGATAAAGAGCTTGAATGTTCATGTAGCTTTGGAAAAGCGGCGTCTTCCACACTATCATACAATACCACTTGCCGCTCAACATATTGAATGATACTGAACATAAAATCAATTCTTTCTTGTTCAGTATTAATATTTGCGAAGTTCTGGAAAAATAAATCCAAAATTTGTTGTGGATTCCTCCCGGATTTCAATCCCTTTTCACATTGATCAAATAAAAGAGGAATGAGCATCCCTACATTTTCGATACCCTGATAGGGTAAATTTAAAAACAAGCTGTTATAAACGCAAAACTTATTTTTAACCGATTTTTTAAATTCCTCTAATCTATCTGTCTGATGCATAAATTTTCTTATCTATTCAATTGAAGCCTCTAAATATCCGCATAATAATATAATCTTTAAACCTAAAAGTGGCAAATCACAAAATAATTTGTCTTCATTAAAAAACAAACATATATCTCAAATTAAATTTCCATTTAAAAAACATTGATTCCAAGTTTAAAACATGGTTAAACGAAATTGTTTTTTTCTAATTCCCTGGGGTTATTCAACTTGTCTGCCCGGCAAGATTTTAGTGCTTAAAAAAAGTACGGTATTGATCTACTCTGAATTGCAAAGTTGTATAATCAGGATTCAAAGCCTTTATCTTTTTATAAGAAACAAAACTACCCACAGCTCTATTAGCAGAACCGGAAGGAGCTGTTAAGGATACCGTTTTGATGATTCTTTTTAAATTCCCGGGAAGCGTAAACTCATGTACCCGGGGAATTTCCTCAGAAATTGGTTCTAACCTCAAACCATGCCCCTTAATATGTTTTCTAAAAAAATATTCTGGTCCATTTTTGCTATTTCCTCCGGTAAACAATAACCATTCTACCTTGTTGTATTTATGTAAATAAGCAATAAGGTTTCTGAGGGTAACTTTCTTCATACCCAAATCTGAGGCATCTACTTTTATTCGCCGTGCACTTTGAACAATATCGCAAATTCCTATTTTTTGTTCTCTTAAAAAATCCTTACGCTGTTTTATTGCCTCACTAGTCGTTTCGTACTTTAAATTCAAACCAAAAATTTGATTCAAAATAGGCCATAACTGGCCATCCCTGCTCCCATAACAAAAATCTACATCCCCTTCTCTTAATTCGCCAGTCGTAAATCTGGGTGGTGGTAAGGTGCCCACTATCAGTTTTGTGGAATCATCAAATAAAAAAGGTTGATAAGGGTGGGTATGTAAAAACAAATTGAATACTATTTATCACTGATTTCTAACTAATCTCTCGAAGTAATAAAGATAGTATTTTGCAAAAAGACAAAACGGCAGATTGTTTTTTAATGCTAAATTTTGTACTTTAAGTGAAATATTTAGTACATATGGGTAAAGGGGATATAAAAACCAAACGAGGTAAGATTTCTAATAAATCTTACGGAGCCCGCAGACCAAAAAAAGCTAAGAGAAAAGCGGTTGTAGTAAAGAAAAAAAAGACAAAGACTAAGAGCAAAAAGTCCTAATCCACAACAAACTGCAGACCAACTTCTCCTTCCTCATCTACACTTAACTCATAGGTGTAAAAACCGATTGGAAGTTCTGTTTCACCAACAAAATCAATAGGCTGAAGTACATAGATGTCCTCCCCAGATTTGATTTCAACAAAGGCATATTGATAAGCCATCTCAAATACCAAATAATTTGAATAATCGTCAGGTGCTACATTTGTATACATTTCCTCATTAGAACCTACCTGAACCTCATCAAAATTAATATTACTATCATTCTTGATACGGATATTGACTGTATCTACATCATCATCCCTGTCTGTGCAGCTAAATGTAAATACTAAAAAGGTTAAAAGAACAAAACTAAAATTTTTCATAGCGAGTTGTTTATTAATAGAACTTCATAATATAAACGCTTGCTCCAGCAAATTATTCTATCGAATAAAAACTGGTTGATTTTCTTTTAAAGTATGCTCTTTACTGTAAATATATTCATCCAGATTAAATCCCCTGATATCCTCGAGAGTTCTGGCGTTTGTATCAAGTATATAACGTACCATAGAACCACGGGCTTTTTTAGCGAAGAAACTAATTACTTTTAGCTTGTCGTTTTTCCAATCCTTAAATACGGGAGTAATTATACTTGTTTTTAATTTTTTTTCATCCACAACTCCGAAATACTCATTACTGGCAAGGTTAATAAAAAGCTCTCCTTCTACCAATTCATTGTTTAAAAAGTTAGTCACACTCTGTTTCCAAAAGTCATACAGATTCTTTTTTCTGCCAATTCTTAACTGTGTCCCCATCTCCAAACGGTAGGGCTGAATAAGATCAAGAGGTCTTAAAACGCCATATAAACCCGAAAGGATTCGAAGGGTGTCCTGCAACTTTTCCAGTTTATTCTCAGGAATACTGTATGCATCCAATCCCTGATAAACGTCTCCATTGAAAGCATATATAGCTGGTCGGGCATTTTCCGGTGTGAATGGCAGCGAAAATTTTTGGTTGCGTTCCCAGTTCAGTTCTGCCAGGTCATTTGAAATACTCATTAATTTAGATAAGGATTTGGGGTTTTTCTTTACCAGTACCTTATTTAATTTTACCGACTGTTCAAGGAACTCCGGTTGTGAGTATTTTATTGAGGGCATTGGACGTTCATAATCGAGCGACTTGGCAGGAGAAAGCAAAATCTTCATAATTCAATTATTTTCAGATAAAAGTAAAGAGGATTTTTGTGAATTCCTTTATAAGATTCAAAAGTCTTATCAATACCCTTATCAAAGAAATTTATACCTATCGAGAATGCTTTGAATAATGCCTCCATTTTTCAATACAATTGCTCATGTCATCGGGCAATTCACTATCAAAACGCATCATTTTACCGCTTACAGGGTGCACAAATCCTAGGGTTTTTGCATGCAAAGCTTGTCTTGGAAGAATTTTAAAAGCATTTTCTACGAACTGTTTGTATTTGGTAAAAGTAGTTCCCTTTAATATTTTGTGCCCACCATAGCGTTCATCATTAAAAATAGTATGTCCAATATATTTCATGTGCACACGAATCTGATGTGTTCTTCCGGTTTCCAGTTTACAAGAAACCATAGTTACATATCCCAGACGTTCTAAAACTTTATAATGAGTTATGGCCTCTTTGCCTTTGTCACCCTCCGGGAAGACTTGCATTTGAAGCCGGTTTTTTGGGTTGCGGTCTATATTCCCTTGAATGGTACCTTCATCATCGTCTATGTTCCCCCAAACCAGGGCTACATATTCCCTTTCACTGGTTTTATCAAAAAATTGTTTCGCCAAATGGGTCATTGCCATTTCTGTTTTAGCAATTACCAATAATCCGGATGTATCTTTGTCGATACGATGAACCAGACCTGGCCTATCGTCAGAATTTACAGGTAAGCCTTTTATGTGATGTAATAAGGCATTAATTAAGGTGCCAGAATAATTACCGTGCCCAGGATGTACTACCATTCCGGCAGGTTTGTTTACAACCAGCAAGCTGTCATCTTCATAGACGATATTCAAAGGAATATCTTCGGGAGACAACAAAAACTCATAAGGTGGATGTTCGAAAAACACCTTAACCTCATCCCCTGCTTTTACTTTGTAGTTTTGTTTTACAACAGATTCGTTAACCCATATATGGCCTTCCTTTGCAGCTAATTGAATTTTGTTCCGAGTAGCATTTTCTATAAAATTCATTAAAAACTTATCCACACGCAAGGGTTCCTGCCCTTTGGAAGCAACGAAATTATAATGCTCGTAAAGCTCCTCCTCTTCAGGATCTGAAGTGTTGTTAAGTGCCATTTCTTATTCCGAATCGGCTTTGACTTGCGCCTGGCCAGTTATTGTTCCGTTTCCGCAGACCAATTCAATTTTTGAAGTTTTTTGTATTTTGTCACCAGGATTTATAGTCTTACCCTTATGCCTAAGATAGTATACCATATCCTTACCCAACTCATCAATATAGGTAACACGCTCAACATCTAATCCTACGGCCCGGAGCATTGACCCCGCATTACGTTGAGTAACCTGAATAATATTTGGCACTGTTACTTTTTTATAACCGGAAGGATTAACAGTAATATATATTTTTCTATTTTCTTTTACCTTATTCCCTGCTGGTGGATCCTGTTCAATTATGGAAAACCTGGGGTAATCAGGATTAAAATTGGCTGAATCCAATACTTCATAGCGCAAATTCGCATCCTCTATTACACCTCTCATTTCCATAACAGATAACTTTGATAAATCCGGAACTTCAACAAACTCACCATGGTTGGTTGATTTTTTTAACCATTGTAAGGCAAATATGGACAAAACAACTATCACTAAAAAAGCAAGCCCTATATTGAATAGAAAAACTTTACTTCTAAGAAAATTCCAAAAATTCTTCATTGCTATTTTTATATATGACACAAATATAGGAAACCCTATCATTTTTTATTTACGTTAAAATCGTGATATTTGTCTAAATAGGTTAAGAGCTCATATATATAATATTACATGAAAAAGAATATTGCCATTATCATGGGGGGCTATTCCAGTGAGTATAAGATCTCAATAAAGAGTGGTAATGTGGTGTATAAATATTTAGACAATGAAAAATTTAATGCATATCGCATTATAATTTCAAAAGAAAAATGGTTTTACCTGGATAAAGATGAAAATGAAACAATCTTAAACAGGAACGATTTTTCGGTAAAGATTCAGAATCGCATGATCAAATTTGATTGCGTATTTAATGCAATTCATGGCACTCCGGGAGAAGACGGATTAATGCAGGCCTATTTCGCCCTATTGGGAATTCCACAAACTTCATGCAGTCATTATCAGGCAGCCCTGACATTTAATAAAAGAGATTTGCTTAGTACGCTAAAGCCTTACGGTATTAAGGCGGCAAATTCTTACTATCTGAATTTAGGCGATACTATTGATCATTCGGCTATTGTCCAAAAAGTTGGCCTTCCTTGCTTTGTAAAAGCAAACAAAGCTGGAAGTAGTTATGGAATCTCCAAAGTTTATGAGAAAAAAAATTTACAAGCAGCAATTGACAAGGCATTTCTGGAGGACGATGAGATTATTATTGAATCTTTTCTCAATGGTAAAGAAGTTTCTGTTGGTGTCATAACCTTTAAAGGTAAAACAATGGTTTTGCCTTTAACAGAGATTGTTACGGATAATGACTATTTTGATTATGAAGCAAAATATGAGGGGAAATCAAAGGAAATTACTCCCGCCCGTTTAACAAAAACTCAGGAAGAAAACTTAAGATATCAGGCTAAAAAAGCTTATGAAGTTTTAAAAATGAAAGGATTTTCCAGAAGCGAATTTATTTTTATTGGCAACGAGCCATATATGTTAGAAATGAATACAACTCCGGGCTTAACAGAAGAGAGTATTTTACCCCAACAGGCGCAAATAGCAGGTATAAGTTTACCGGAGCTTTTTGAAAATGCCATAAATGAAGCATTGAAGTAAATTGAGTACATTTAACTTGTAAACCAAGCATCCTAATGAAGCGCGCTATTTTTCCAGGTTCTTTTGACCCGATTACCTTGGGCCATTCCGATATTATTGAAAGGGGAATATGCCTCTTTGATGAACTAATCATTGCAATTGGAATAAATGCTGAAAAAAAATATATGTTCTCACTAGAAGAACGGATGACGTTTATTACAGAAGCCTTTAAAGATGAGCCCAAAATTAGAATTATGACTTATGAAGGCCTGACAATAGATTTCTGTAAGAAAGTTAGCGCAGGATATATCCTTCGCGGTCTTCGAAATCCCGCAGATTTTGAGTTTGAAAAGGCTATTGCACATACCAATAGAAAGCTTTCAGAAATAGAAACAGTTTTTCTGCTTACCGCTTCAGATAAATCATATATCAGTTCATCTATTGTAAGAGATGTAATTAGAAATGGTGGGGATTATAGTGTTTTAGTGCCTAATACTGTTAAATTATCGTGATGTTTATCGATTAGCGTCCTTATTTCTTTTACTTACGGACTATTTCTTTTTTTTATTTAATGCAGTAAATTTCACAAAATATCATATTTTAGTAGGAAATTACTTTCATTTTGAGTTATTTTATCGTGTACTCCATGTAAAATTGAGGTCACACAACGAGTTTGGACTAGTTCACAACAATCATTAACCAATGATGGAAAATCACATTACTTTAGTAAGAAATTACGGTAGAATGTTGCGTGAAACCCGAACACCATCCAATGATTACCTTATAAATCAGTTACCAGTTTCCATGGTATTTGTGGATAAAAAATTCAAAATAATCCATGCGTCGGATAAGTGGATTACCGATTTTGATTTTACCAAAAGGGATGTTCTTGGAAAGTCATTATTTGAGCTCTTTAATGACATCAGCAAATCATGGAAAAAAGACCTTAATGGTGTACTTAAAGGTATAGCTAAGCTGAGTGGTGTAGAAAATTTTTATGATACTCAAAATAATGAAAAGTGGTTTGAGTGGGTAAATGTTCCTTGGTATGATGAGAAAGAAAATATTATTGGAGTCATCATCCAAACCAAGGATATTTCCGATACTATTTTTGATGATATTAAATTAGAAAAACTTGAAACTTTACTTAAGGATAAATCCGAAATATCAAAAATTGGAAGTTGGGAGTATGATGCGATCAATGATAAATTATCATGGTGTAAAATAACCAAAAGTATTCATGGGGTACCTGAAGATTATGTACCAGATATTGAAAGTGATATAAATTTTTATAAGGAAGGTTATAGTAGAAATACAATAGCCATGGCAGTCGATAAAGCTATGACCAAGGGGATAGCCTGGAATGAAACACTACGATTAATAACAGCAAAAGGAAAAGAAATCTCCGTTATAGCGGCAGGAAAACCTGTTTTTAAAGATGAAAAGTTTTTGGGTCTTATTGGCACATTCAAAGATATTACGGATGAAGTATTAACCAAAGCAAGAACGGAAGAACAAGAGCGTATTTTCAGCAGTATTTTTAACTCTTCTTATCAGTTTACGGGTATTTTAGATACAGAAGGTACATTCCTGGAGGTAAACGAAACTGCTTTAAAATTTTCCAAACTTAAGCAAGAAGATATAATTAATAAAAAGTTTTGGGACGCCTACTGGTGGCCAATTCCGGACATGGTAAAAGAAGGGTTAAAGCAGGTTGTCGCTGCCGCAGCCCAGGGAGAGTTTATGCGGAGTGAGATAGTGGTTCTGGATAAAAATAAACAACCTGTACCTGTAGATTTCAGTTTAAAACCTATTTACAACGAAGATGATAAAGTAGTATCCCTTTTGGCTGAGGGCCGTATGATCAAAGAAATGGTGGAGGCCAGACAGAAGCTGAAAATAAGTGAACAGAAATTTAGGTCCTTATATGAGTTGTCTCCAATTGCCTATATACTTAGTGATTTTGAAACCGGGCAGATACTGGATTTTAACAGTTCATTTGAAACGGCAACGGACTATGGTAAAGAAGACCTGGCAAATTTAATGTACGCCGATATTATACCAGATTCATCCAAGCATAAATTGATCAATTTCTTAGAGGAAGTAGATTCAAAAGGTACATATGGTCCTTTTGAACATATGTTTAGCAAAAAGGATGGAACGAGTTACCCTGTTTTAATAAGTGGATCCTTGGTGGGAAATAAAAAAGGAAGAAAATTACTTTGGTCAACTGCACAAGACATCTCCGAAGTAAAGAAAAAAGAAAAACAAATTAGGGAAGAGCAAAAACTATTAAAGACATTAATAGATAACTTACCTCTTAATGTTTATATAAAAGATCTTGAATCCAGAAAAATTTTAGTGAATAAATCAGAACTGAATTATTGTGGGTTAAAGGAAGAATCCGAGGTTTTAGGCAAAAGTGATAGTGATTTTTACGACGAAAAATCTGTTTTAATTTCCAGAGAAGAAGACCTGGATGTCATTAATACCTTAAATCCAATTTTGGGTAAAGAAACAATAAGTGTGAAAAAAGATGGAAGTTTAACGAAATTTTTGACTTCTAAAATTCCACTTATTGATCCGGATGGTAAGGCCAGTGGTCTGATAGGAATAAGCTTGGATATTTCTGATCTTAAACAACAGGAGCAGGAACTTAGAGACCTTATAAATGTTACTTCAATTCAAAACAAACAGTTAATTAATTTTGCACACATTGTATCGCATAATTTAAGGTCCCATACGGCCAATTTTTCCATGTTATTGGAGTTTCTGGTTGAGGAAAAAGATGAGAATGAACAGGAGAATATAATAAGAATGCTCACGGAGGCGTCCGATAATTTATTGGAAACTCTGGACAACCTAAATGAAGTTGTGGCCATTAGTACGAACGTAAATCTAGATAAAAAACCAGTTAATTTAAATGAGAAGATTTCAGCTGCGGAGCAGAATTTAGCGGCATATCTTAAAAAGAACAATGTTGAAATTATAAATAAAATCCCCGATGACACTTATATTAAAGTAATACCCGCTTATATTGACAGTATAATTATAAACTTTTTAACCAATGCTGTAAAGTATAAGGACGACAGCCGCGATCCGGTTATTAAATTAAGCGTATCTAAAAATGAGAAATATACTATTTTAAGTATAGAAGATAACGGACTTGGTATTGATTTGAATAAATATGGTGAAAAATTATTTGGAATGTACAAAACTTTCCATGACAACTCAGACGCTAGGGGTATTGGGTTATATATTACTAAAAATCAAATTGAGGCCATGAATGGGAAGATTATGGCTTGCAGTGAGGTGGGTAAAGGAACTACGTTTAACATATATTTTAATGACAAAAATTAAATCAATAGCTATTATAGATGATGATCCAATAACCGTTTTCGGAATTAAAAAGATGCTTAGTACTTTAAATGTAAGTGAGAATATAAATAGTTTTGTAAATGGGAAAGAGGCCATTGATAATTTTAAAAGTATTATAAAGAATAATGAAGAAGTCCCCGAGGTTATATTTTTGGATATTAACATGCCCATAATGGATGGATGGCAATTTCTTGAGGAATTCATAATATTGCCGATAACACACAAGATAAGAATCAATATTCTAACTTCATCTATAGATCCGGCAGATAGGGAGAACTGGAAATACTTTATGACCAGGACGCATCACATCATAGATTACAAAAACAAGCCTATACAAAAGAAGGAAATTGAAGAGATTACAAAGGCAGCTTAAATCATAAGCCAGAATTTTGATTAATTGCAATGGATATATATGCGTTCAAAATATTATGAAGCTTCTAATTTACGATATCCTGTATATCATATTCCATAGGAAAGACTTAACTAAGTAAAACAAAACTAATCTGCAAATAGTGATCTTATATTGATATAAGAATTATCCAGGGCCTTATGAATTTTCTGTGGCCCTTTCCATTTTACTTTTTCTATACCCTCGCTTTTTTGACCAATTAACTTTCCCTTGTGAGTGGTTTTCATGGCATACCAATGAACTTCCTTGAGCTTGTAGATTCCATTTCTTTTAAAAATGTGATAAGTAGTCCGCAGAAAGTTTTCAATCTTTAACCCTTTTACCCCAGTTTCTTCCTCAACTTCTCTAAGAGCGCATTCTTCAATAGACTCTCCTTTTTCAAGTTTTCCTTTGGGCAGGTCCCATTTGTCATTCCTATATATGAAAAGAACTTTTCCCTTTTTGTTGGTCACCACACCACCTCCGGCAATTTCCATTGGAATTTTCTTTGTAAACTTTTTTAAAATTTCCTCATGGTTAGGATGATAGATAAATGCCCTTTTCATCTTTTTTTTTGCCAACGCATCTATCGCGGTATTAATGGCTTCGCCGTTAAGCATAAAATACTCGCCATTTACGGTATCGGATAGTTTGTTTGTTAAAATCAAAGGGGCATCTTTAACAAAAACTTTATACATTTGTGAAATGGTTTTAGATAAGAACACTGCGGCCAAAACAGCCGAGCTCCTACTGCAAATTAATGCAATAAAGTTGAAACCAGAAAATCCTTTTACATGGGCCTCCGGGTGGAAATCTCCAATTTATTGTGATAACAGGATAATCTTATCTTTTCCTGAGATCAGAAATTATATAAGAGAACAAATTGCAAAACAACTTGTCGACTTATATGGAAAGCCAGATATAATTGCCGGTGTGGCTACAGGGGCAATTGGTATTGGGATGCTTGTTGCGGACTATCTGGGGTTGCCTTTTATTTATGTAAGGCCAGAATCCAAGTCACATGGAAGACAAAATCAAATTGAAGGGCAATTGTCATCTAATCAGACTGTTGTAGTTATTGAAGATCTCATAAGCACCGGCAAAAGCAGCCTAAATGCAGTAGAAGCCTTAAAACTCAATGGTGCCGTCGTAAAAGGTATGTTAGCGATTTTCACATATGGTTTTAGTATCTCTGAAGAGAATTTTAAAGATAAAAAGATAGAGCTTCATACACTTAGCAATTATGAATATCTTATAGAGCAGGCCTCTTCCAGTAAATATATTAAGGAAGGCCAATTAAAAACACTAATCGAATGGAGAAACAATCCTTCAATATGGAAATCATGAAATAATGGAAATAGCAACTGAAAAGAAAACCGTCTCCAAAAACATAAAGGATGTTTATGAATTTGTTATCGATCTTAAAAATTTTGAGCAATTAATGCCAGAGAGCATTGATAAATTCGAAGTTTTAGACGCAGACACTTTCTTATTTGCTCTTAAAGGGATGCCACAAATAGTGCTCAAAAGAAAAGATCAACAGCCTTTTAATAAGCTGGTATTAGGAGCTGCCAGTGAAAAATTGCCATTTACACTTACTGTGGATATAGATTCTAAAAACGATAATGAAACCGAAGTAATGTTAAGCTTTGACGGAGAGTTTAATTCAATGATGGCTATGATGATTAAGACGCCCATTACTAATTTTATGAATGCGTTATCAGATAATTTGAGCGAAATTTAATAGTAATTTCTATAGCATAACCAATAAGTTTTAGTGTAATAACTCCAATTCCTTAAATGTGTATTGCTTAAAAATTGAATCCTCCAATTCCACTACTAAATTGCCTTCTGCAGAGATTCCACGAATATATCCCGTAAACAAATTGGATTCCCTGTCTTTGAAAGTAGACGGTTTGTCTATCCTGAATAGTAACATTTCATACTGCCTACGCATATGAGAAACTTTACCAGATTCAAATTCATTAAAAAGCATTTTAAGATTAAACATTAAGGAAGTGAGCACCTCATCGAGATTAAAAGTCTTACCCTTAATTTTTTTTAGCGATGATGCTTTTTTTAAATTTCCAAATTCTAGTTGATTTACGTTCAATCCGAATCCAATTACAGAAGACTGAATTATTTCATTCTTTAAATTATTTTCGATAAGAATACCACATATCTTAGAATTACCTGACAGAATGTCGTTAGGCCATTTAACTCGTAAATTTGGTATAAATAATTTTTTAAGTGTAATGTATACTGCCAATGATGTGATTATATTTAACAAAAATTGTTCCTGAATCTGGTAGTTTTCATAATATTTTAAAACGCTAAAAGTTAGGTTTTTACCCGCTTCGGATTGCCATTGAGTCCCCATTTGCCCGCGACCATTCAACTGCTGATTAGCAGTAACAATGGTAAAATCCTCCAGTTTCTCTGAAAGCATTAACTTTTTCAGGTAAGCGTTTGTGGAATCCGTGGCATCAAGTTTGATCCTTTGCATAGAGGCTTGTTCGTTTTTGATCTACAATGTTATGTTAAAAACAATAGCTAAGAAAACAAAAAAACAATAACTTTGTACAAATTAAAATTATTGAATGCAGAAAAGGAAAGCTAGTGCAGATGATTTAATTACCTTAATCTTAGATGGAATAGAAGAAGTTAAAGGACTCGAGATAAATGTACTTGACCTAAGGGAAATAGAAAATACCGTTTGTGACTACTTTATAATTTGTAATGGCACTTCTAACACGCATGTTAATGCGATAGTAAATTCAATCCAAAAAACAGTAAGTAAGGCATTAAAAGACAAACCATGGCATGTTGAAGGATCTGAAAATGCGGAATGGGTGTTGCTGGACTATGTAAACATTGTTGTTCATGTATTCCAAAAACATATACGAGAATTTTATGATGTGGAGGGGCTTTGGGGAGATGCAAAAGTGACAATGGTAGAAAGTAGTTTTAATCAGTAAAAAAAGACAATGGCAAAAGACAATAATACCCCGCAAAAGAAACCGAAATTCAGCTCCTGGTGGATTTATGGTTTGATTGCAATATTCTTAATTGCATTCCAATTCTTTGGTAGTGATAATCTTGCTTCTACGAAAAAAACAACGACTTCTGAACTTCAGGAATACCTGAGAAATGGGGATATTACCAAGATATTGATTATCACCAATACCAATCAGGCTAAAGTTTTCCTATCTGATGAAGCACTCGCAAAGGATGTACATAAAGATGTGTCCGAAAAACCTTTGTTTCCTTCAACAGGCTCTATTCCGCAATATGTATTGGATTATGGGGATCTGCAAATTTTTCAAAATGAGATAACTGAAATAAAAAAGGAGAATAACTTAGACACCATAGTAGAGTTTGATAAAGAGTCTAATGTCTTTATGGAGTTGTTGTTATCCATTCTCCCATTTGTGCTGATTATTGGCATATGGATTTATCTTATGCGCAGAATGTCCGGAGGTGCCGGAGGAGGCGCCGGTGGTCAGATATTTAATATAGGAAAATCCAAAGCTAAGTTATTTGATGAAAAAACTGATACCAGAACTTCTTTTAAAGATGTTGCCGGTTTAGAGGGTGCCAAAGAAGAAGTCGAGGAAATAGTAGAATTCTTAAAGCACCCTGATAAGTATACCTCATTAGGAGGTAAAATTCCTAAAGGAGCGATTTTAGTGGGACCTCCCGGTACTGGTAAAACTTTATTAGCGAAAGCAGTAGCAGGAGAAGCAAAAGTTCCCTTTTTCTCATTGTCCGGATCGGATTTTGTTGAAATGTTTGTTGGGGTAGGTGCGTCAAGGGTTAGAGATCTATTTAAGCAGGCGAAGGACAAATCTCCGGCAATTATTTTTATCGATGAAATTGATGCCATTGGACGGGCTAGAGGCAAAAACAATTTCACGGGGTCTAATGATGAACGCGAAAATACCTTAAACCAGTTATTAACGGAGATGGATGGTTTTGGTACAAATACCAATGTAATTGTATTGGCTGCTACCAACAGAGCTGATGTTTTGGATAAAGCTTTGATGCGTGCAGGTAGATTTGACCGACAGATTTATGTAGATCTTCCGGATATCCGTGAAAGAAAAGAAATATTTGAAGTACACCTTAGGCCAATAAAAACTTCGGAGACATTGGATCTGGATTTTCTGGCCAAACAAACCCCGGGGTTTTCGGGCGCAGATATAGCCAACGTCTGTAATGAAGCCGCACTTATTGCGGCCCGTAAAGAAAAAAAGGCCGTTGGCAAACAAGACTTCCTTGATGCTGTTGACCGAATTGTAGGTGGACTTGAAAAAAAGAATAAAATTATTACCCCGGAAGAGAAAAAGACTATTGCCTTTCATGAGGCTGGCCATGCCACTGTAAGTTGGATGCTCGAACATGCTGCCCCATTGGTAAAAGTTACAATAGTCCCTAGAGGTCAATCTCTGGGTTCTGCATGGTATTTGCCGGAAGAACGCCTTATAGTTCGTACGGATCAAATGAAAGATGAAATGTGTGCTACTTTGGGAGGCAGAGCCGCTGAAAAAGTAATATTTAATAGAATATCTACCGGTGCTCTTAGTGATTTGGAAAAAGTAACCAAACAAGCCCGTGCTATGGTAACCATTTATGGGCTTAATGATGAAATTGGAAATCTTACCTATTACGACTCCTCGGGTCAAAATGAATACGGGTTTACAAAACCATACAGTGAAGAAACGGCCCAGGTAATTGATGAAGAAATATCTAAATTAATTGAAGAGCAGTATAGGAGAGCCGTTGAAGTGCTTGAAAAAAATAAAGACAAACTTACAGCATTAGCTGAACGCTTATTGGAAAAAGAAGTTATCTTTAAAGAGGATTTACTTAAAATTTTTGGCAGTCGACCTTTTGATAAAACATTTGATAAAAAAGGTCAGGAAATAGTTGATACTGATGAGCTAGCACCTGAAGAATCTACCAAAGAAAATAAATAATAATTCTAAGCGTTGTTTTTTTAATAAGTCGAGCATTATTTGAAGCCTAATTATATCGATGGGTCTATTTGACAAGCTATTTGGTGGTGGTAAAAAGAAAGTTTCCAAAGAAACGGTGGAAACCAGGGGAATGCATATGCCCGACCTAAATATCCCGGTTGATGAGAAGTTTACTATTCATTTTAAAAAGAATGGGGGTAAATTCATCTATTGCGATTCTTTTGATGAAGTTTCAGAAGCTTTAAAAAATATAATTGAGGAAAATCATTGGGAGGAACTTCCTTTCTTTGTAATGAATCCCCGTTTAGAAGAAAAATTTTCTAAAGACAATTTAAGGTTTACAGAAAAGGCAAACGACAGTGAAATTTTCTTTACTACCTGTGAGCATTTGGTCGCCCAAAACGGATCTATTTTAGTTTGCTCAAACCAGCTTAAAGAAAAGAAGCTTAACGAATTGCCCGATAATGTTATTGTTTTCGCCACAACCAGCCAGTTAGTAGGCACAATCGGAGAGGGTTTAAAAACAATCAAAAAGAAATACAGACAAGGTATTCCCGCAAATATTACTACTATTAAACATTTTCAAGGAACAGAAGAAAATGCCGATGATTTTCTAACCTACGGTAGCAGCACAAAACACTTGTACTTATTACTTATGGAAGACCTTTAGTATGAAAGAACTTCTTAGGCGATTATTGACCGGAGCTGTTTATGTAACTTTACTTCTTTCTGCCGTTTTTCTAAGTTCAGATGCATTTGACTTTCTTTTTATGGTTTTTGGTCTGGCATGTTTGTATGAATATAAAAGATTGGTATCTCTTAGGGGATATTATATTTTTATAGCCTATCTAGGTCTATGGTGGGCATATATTTACCTTATAGATGATAAAATATTGATCAATGTGCTCATGTTTCTAACTATCATTGTTGACCTTAGTTTAATTTATTACCTATTTTCTAAAAAGAAAAAAATCTATTATAATTACGAAAAATTTATTGCAGGTCTTTTCTATGTTGGTGGCGGATGTATTTTTTTGACTATAATTCCATATAAGGATAATGAATTTGCTAAATACCTTATAATGGGGATTTTTATATTAATTTGGGTCAATGATTCATTTGCCTATGTTGTGGGTAAGACTTTGGGGCGTACAAAACTGTATCCTGCGGTATCACCTAAAAAAACCATTGAAGGTTCACTAGGAGGATTGGTTTTTACTTTGGGAGCCGCCTATATTATGGCAAATTATGAAGATATTGTAAACCCGGTACAATGGGTCATTCTAGCCGGAGTTATTGTAATAACAGGGAGTTTGGGTGACCTTATTGAATCTAAATTAAAAAGACAGGCTGGTGTTAAAGATAGTGGCGCCATTTTACCAGGACATGGCGGTATGTTAGATCGCTTAGATAGTTTAATCTTTGCTGCCCCTTTTGCTTATTTAACTTTAATGTTGTTTTCATATGTTTCATAGAGAAGGACAGAAAATTATACTAACAACTTTCTTTAGTGTAGGTATTATTATAGTTTTGACTCACTTTTATTTAGTTGAACCTTGGATAAAGAATACAGTTCAAATTTTAGCGGTAATCTTATTAATTCTTATTCTACAGTTTTTTAGAAATCCAAAGAGAGTTATTAATAAAAATTTTAATGATATACTTGCTCCTGTCGACGGGAAAGTAGTTGCTATTGAGGAAGTAGAAGAAGAAGAATATTTTAAGGATAAACGCATACAAGTTTCCATGTTTATGTCACCAACCAATGTGCATATAACTCGATATCCATCAAGTGGTGTTATTAAATACTCTAAATATCACGCTGGTAAATACCTTGTTGCATGGCATCCGAAATCAAGTGAAAAAAATGAACGGACAACTGTTGTAATTCATACTCCAAAATTTGGGGATATTATGTACAGACAAATAGCAGGAGCAATGGCAAGACGTATTATAAATTATGCAGAGATAGGAGAAAATGTTCAACAGGGAGAAGATTCTGGCTTTATTAAATTCGGATCAAGAGTAGATTTATTATTACCATTGGACAGTGCAATCACCGTAAAATTAAATCAGAAAGTTGTTGGTGCCAAAACCTGCATTGCTACAACTCCTCATAGGGATGAAGAATGATAAAATATATAGCGAATTTTTAGAAGCGGTACAGTTGGTAAATGACTATAAAAAGCCTTTACCAGCAGACTTATTATTAAAATTATATGCCTATTACAAAATAGCCAATAAAAACTACAGTAACCCGGGAAGTAAAACCCCATTAATAAATGCTTTTAAAGCGAATGCTTTGATACAGGCCCAGAATATTGATCGAGAAGAAGCGATGGACCTATATGTGAATTTGGTGCAAAAGGAGATCGTTAACAAGAAATAAAGACTATTATTCATAAAGATCTTTACAATCGGCTTTGCATAAATCATAAATTAGATTACCTATTTTATAAGATAAATCTTCAAACAATCGTTTACCTTTTTCCGTGGTTGCAAGCTCCGGATTCCCTACCCCGGTATCCTCACTTATTTCCGACCATTTTCGCTCTGCCCATACCCAACCCTCGTTAAATGATTTGATCTTAAATCCTTTAGACTTACCAGACCCCCATTTATTTTTTGGTAATACTAATTCAGGCTTAAGATATAACATAAGACTTGTCTCCATTTCTTCTGCATGATCGCCTTCATTTTCAAAATAATCTGATCTATTCATGGCCTGAAACCAATTGGAGAAACAAATAAACATATCCGGATATTTTAATCCCAATTCTCTAACCAAGGGCTTAAAATTATTTCCACCATGGCTGTTAAAGATAAGAAGCTTGTATATCCCCTGACGATTTAAAGTCTCTATAATGTCGTTTAAGATGGCCAGTTGAGTCGTGGGATTAAGATTTATATCAAGATAGATATCAGATTGCCCTGTATTTACACCAAACGGAATTGTTGGTAAAACAATTGGTTTTGCACCCTTTTCCCATGCAATTTTTGCGGCAGCAGCTGAAATATAATCAGCCTCATAAATATCTGTGGCATAAGGTAAATGATAATTATGCGCTTCTGTAGCTCCCCATGGTAGTATAGCCAGTTCAAAATCTGCATCTTTAATAACTTCCCAGTTAGATTCAGCAAGTATGTATGGCCTTATCTCCATAAATTATTCTTTTAAAACTGCATTGGTAGTTAGTGATTCTCCTTCTATATAGGTAAAATAAATACCCCCTATAATTGTAATAATAAAATACATCGCAACTAAATAACCCCCTCCTGCTACTTGGGCATCAATCCCAAACCAATCTCCGGTAATAAATATGAGAAAAAGTCCAAACATTCCTCGACATATTTCTATCCATACAGCATTTTTGCTTCTATCCATAAGGGAAGTATAACCATATATTCCCAAAAACACAAAGGCACCGAATAAAAGTAATCCGTTGAAACCAATTTCTGCATAGTTATAAAACATAAATAGTAATAAAATTAAAGTAGCTAACATTTGAAAAATTACATACCCTTTAAAAGCATAAGAAGCCTTTGTTTGATAACGTTTAAAATGATATACATCTTGAATAACACTTATTGGATAATTCTCATTAACATCAGCCGGTCGCCACCCTGTGGGCATAAACCAAATTCTTACTTTATCCCAACGGTTCTTCGTACGCCAGGCATCTTTAATTAAGCGCCAAATATGCTGAAAATTAATAAGCAGCGGATTCCAAGTATGAGCTGGCTTCAAAACTCCATATTGGGGTGGCACCTCTACCATTTCTTCCTGAAAAGTACCAAACAAACGGTCCCATATGCACAATACCTGACCAAGGTTTTTATCAATATATTCCGGATTTATTGCATGATGAACCCGATGCTGAGAGGGTGTTACAATTATATATTCCAACCAACCCATTTTTCTTATGTGCTGAGTGTGATACCAAAATTGAGCAAAAAGATGGATGGGCGCCAGAATTGCAATAACATTTGAAGGAACTCCAAGAATGGCCGCCGGAATTAAAAAAAAAGGGAAATAGCCTATTAAATTAGAAACTGATTGTCGCAAGGCACATGCTAAATTAAACTCCTCACTGCTGTGGTGTATTACATGTTGATTCCAAAAAAAGTTAATATGGTGGCTTAAGCGGTGATTCCAATAACCTGCAAAATCTATAACAATAAATGCAATACCCCAAACTAACCAACTGGCTTCTATTTCTGTCAATGCAAGGTGCTCCAATAAATAAGGATAACTTACGATTATGATCCCCAGACCAAGGGAATCCTTCAAAATATTAGTAAGACCGGAACTAATACTGCTTACCGAATCAAGAACCTTGTGCTTTTGATTTTTAATAAAGTATCCGTAGAGTATTTCTATTCCCAATAAAAAAATAAAAAAAGGAATGGCATAAAGGAGTGCAGTTGCGTAAGATTCCATTTAAAAAATATGCTTCTCTCAAAGATAGAAAAATTCATCAATTAGAGATAATGGCAAAATCATACTTCCCATCAAATACTAATTTGGTGAGAAATTAAAAAAATGAAATTCCTAACAAATAGCATTTCAATCCGTGCCACCTACCAGTCAATTTACAACTAATTAGTGCACATACTAGTTGAAAGGACCAACCATTATATGGGCTCTATGAGTTCCAGGATCCATAAGCCATGGCATTCCGGGTGCATGAGGTTTACTGGGAAGCCCTGTAGATTCTGTTGTGGCAAATGGTGTATAAATAACATATCTGAACTTTCCGTCTTTTAGATCTCCAGTAGTTTTATCATAATTTTCATCAGTTCCATAAAATATATACATCATGCTGGGTTCTTCAGGCATTTTTATTTTTCCCGAAGCTATTTCTTCACCTCTAATCTCTCGTTTTTCCTTAAAGTTTTTACCCTGAGCTGTAAGTTCTCGCCCTCTGGCCATAAAGGGCTCGAGTTTCTTAGAGTAACAGCTGACACTTATACCTTCTTTGGTGGGATCATCACACAGACACACCAAATTATTGGTACCCTGGCGCAAAACAACCAATTTACCTTCTTTATCATACCCGTATACCATCGCTCCTGATTTATCTTCTTCTGGTGCTGGTAGGACTGCAGTATTTATTTGAATTTCTGCTGACAATATTTCTAATTGGCCTTCTTGGGCCCCGAGGGAAATAATAAATAGAAAGAAAAATATTATCATTATTGGTCTCATCTGAATGTACTTTGTCTAAAGATAAACATCATCCTTGAAATCCTCAAATAAAGACATAATTTACTCTAAATAACATATCACGATTACTGCAAGCCACTCAAGCTTTTTTCCAAGGTTTCAATTTTAGCCTGCGCGTCCTCTGCCTTCTTTTTTTCAATTGCCACGACCTTTTCTGGGGCATTATTCACAAATCGGTCATTAGCCAGTTTTTTATTGACAGATTGTAAAAATCCTTTGGTATAAGACAGTTCTTCCCGGATCTTCCTTATTTCAGCATCTATATCTAGTGTGCCGGCAACAGGTACAAAATATTCATTACTTCTAACTCTAAATGAAAGTGCACCATCTATAGCTGTATTTACAGAACTAATTGACTCCACATTAGCCAATTTTTTAATAACCACATCCAAGTCTTCAGTTATTCCTTCTTTGTTAAGTACTGAAAGTTCCAAAGTTTCTTTTAAAGGAATATTCTTTTCTTTGCGAATATTGCGAATACCCGATATTACCTCTGTAGCAAAATCAAATGCCTTAATTTGTTCGGGTTCATAACTTTCTATTTCTGGCCAGCTAGCAATGACCAGGGCCTCAGATGATTTACGTTCTGAGATACGTTGCCAAATTTCTTCCGATAGAAAAGGCATAAATGGGTGTAAAAGCTTTAAGTTGTTCTCAAATATAGATATGATGTCAGTATAACTTTTCTTATCAATTGGTTGCTGATAGGCCGGTTTTACTATTTCCAACAGCCAAGAGCAAAAATCATCCCAAACCAGTTTGTAAATAGCCATTAAGGCTTCTGATATACGGTATTTGCCAAAATGGTCCTCGATCTCCTCAAGCACTTGATTAAATCTGGCTGAATACCATTCAATTCCTTTTGAAGAGTACTCAGGTTGTGGTATTTCGGCAATTTCCCATCCTTTAACAAGACGAAAGGCATTCCATATTTTATTGGCGAAATTTTTTCCTTGCTGACAAAGAGCTTCATCAAATAAAAGGTCGTTCCCGGCTGCAGAACTTAGTAATAAGCCAACTCGCACTGCATCTGCCCCGAATTCAGAAATTAATTTAAGGGCATCAGGAGAATTACCTAAAGATTTAGACATTTTACGCCTTTCTTTATCGCGAACCAAGCCGGTTAAATAAACATTATCAAATGGTCTTACTCCTCTAAATTCATAACCAGCCATAATCATCCTGGCTACCCAAAAAAATAAAATATCGGGCGCGGTAACCAAATCGCTTGTAGGATAATAATAATTAACCTCTTTGTTATCCGGTTCCATGATTCCGCCAAAAACACTAATTGGCCAGAGCCAGGAAGAAAACCATGTATCTAATACATCTTCATCTTGCTTCAAATCTTCCACTGTCAGCTCAAGATTCCCAGATTTATCTCTTGCTTTGACCAGAGCATCCTCTCTAGATTCTGCAACAACAAAATCATTTTCGCCATCTCCGTAGTAATAAGCGGGTATACGTTGTCCCCACCAAAGTTGCCGGGAAATATTCCAATCCCGAATATTCTCCATCCAGTGACGATAGGTGTTTTCAAATTTTCTTGGAAAAAAGTTCACTTCCCTGGATTCTAGAACAGCAGTTAAAGCCGGCTTGGCTAAATTTTCCATTTTAAGAAACCATTGATCTGAAAGTCTAGGTTCTATAACGACTTTTGTGCGTTCAGAAGTACCAACTTTATTTACATAAGGTTCCACCTTTGTTAAAACACCTTTTTCCTTTAATTCCTTAATAATGGCCTTCCGCGCTACAAACCGGTCCATCCCTTCAAAATGCATTCCGAAAGAATTTAATGATGCATCTTCATTAAAAATATCTATGGTTTCAAGATGATGTTTTTCACCAAGAAGTTTATCATTTTCGTCATGTGCTGGTGTAACTTTTAAACAACCAGTTCCAAACTCCATAGTAACATATTCGTCTTCAATTATTGGAATTACCCTGTTACATATGGGAACTATTGCCTTTTTACCTCTCAAATTAATAAAACGTTCATCATTTGGATTAATACAAATGGCAGTATCGCCCAGAATGGTTTCTGGACGTGTGGTTGCTATGGTAACTTTATCATCAGAACCTTCGATGGTATATACGAGATAATATAACTCACCATTTCGTTCTTCATATATCACTTCCTCATCTGATAAAGTCGTTTTTGCCTCGGGATCCCAGTTCACCATTCGATATCCGCGATAGATCAAACCTTTATTGAATAATTCAATAAAAACTTTAATAACTGACTCAGACATGTCTTCATCCATTGTAAATTTTGTGCGATCCCAATCACATGAACAACCCAATTTTTTAAGTTGTTCTAAAATTACTCCCCCATATTCGTGCGTCCATTCCCAGGCATGGCCCAAGAATTCTTCTCTTGAAATATCCTTTTTATCTATTCCCTGTTCCTTCAGCTTAGCAACCACTTTTGCTTCTGTTGCTATAGAAGCATGGTCTGTTCCGGGTACCCAGCATGCATTCAGGCCAAGTAGGCGCGCTCTTCTTATCAGTACATCCTGAATGGTATTATTCAACATATGCCCCATATGCAGAATACCGGTAACATTAGGTGGCGGTATAACTATGGTATAAGGCTTACGACTATCAGGTGTTGAATGAAAATATTTATTGTCCATCCAATAGTTATACCAATGGTCTTCTATTATCTGAGGTTCATATTTTGATGGAATATCCATAATTTCGGTACAGTTTTTGTTAAATCAATACTGGTATCAAAAAATGATTATCACTAAAAATGTTAAACTTGCGATAATCACTTTAATTTTTACCAGATTGGAAATACGAAACAAAAATAAGTAACGTTAGAAGATAACAAAAGAATTTTGGATGTTGATACCAAAACATTTACATTTGAGATTCACCCAAAACCAAAAAGTAATGAAGAAAATAGTATTAATATTATTTGTAGGCATACTTGCATTAAGTGTAAACGCCCAGGATAAGGCGGCTAAGATTGAATTTAAATCGGAAACCGTTGATTATGGTGTAATCGAAAAAGGTAGTGATGGCGTTAGGGTATTTGAATTTACAAACACAGGAACAGCACCTTTAATTATAAGTAAAGTAAGTTCAAGTTGTGGCTGTACTATCCCTAAAAAACCTGAAGAAGCTATTTTACCGGGTAAAACAGGAGAAATACAAGTTAAATATGACACTAAACGAGTGGGACCAATAAGAAAAGCTATAACAGTAATATCCAACGCTGATACACCTACCAAGGTATTAAAAATTAAAGGCGAAGTGAAAAGTGTTGACGGAAAATAGAAAAATTTATAATCTAATAATAAAAACCGGAATTATCATTCCGGTTTTTTTATTTAAATGCTTTTTTAAGCACAAATGAAAATAACAAATCCGTGTTATATCTTTCTATAAGGACCTTTATCCGTTTTCCTTCTTTTTCATTGAGCATTTTCATAACTTCCTGAAGTTTATAACTATGAATACGCTTACCATTTACCGCTAAAATTATGTCCCCTTCCTGTAGACCCGCTTCTTCTGCAGGGCTGCCTGCCCTGATGCCTGAAACAATAATCTCGGGCACCAAACTAAGTCGGGTCTGGTTCTCCATAAGAATCTGCACATTTCCAAATGTTTTTTCACTATTCATAACAACGCCACTGCTATTCGCAATTCGATCTGCGATATATCGAACACCGTTATGCTGTAATTGCAAGCCGCACATATTATACTGGAATGGAGCACTAAAATGTCTATTCTTTTTTAAAGTAATTTCTTTTTCAGGATAGTTAAAAACAATATTAAAGCGTTTAAGAATGGCCCCGCCGATACTGCCGTTTCTATTCCCAGTAATTGTCGAGGTACTAAAGGTCTCCATATCCGGAAATGCCGTTTTCGCGTCCTTTAATGCAAATTCTCCTAAATTAATTCTATTTACCCTAGTGCGTTTACCAAAGATGCTTCCATTCAATCCCTGACCTAAAAAATCCTGGTAGTATTGTTCAGGAATACCAAGGCCTTTTTCCTCATCCTCAAAGAGCCAAACAGCATCACTACTACCCGTATCAATCAAAAGTTTTACTGGTACGTCGTTAGCTTTATTTAAACCTACATTTCCTTCAATATAAGCCTTATTTCGCCTGATAAACAAGGGTAATTTTTGTGATTTAGCATTCTCTTTTTCTTCATATAGTTGGGGATCATGAAATTTAATGTATTCCGAACTGTAGTTAATTTCGACAACAAAATCTCGGAATAGGTCGTATCCAATAATTCCGTGAATCGGGATTCCAAGACTTGGAGAGAAATTCATATCCTTGTCCAATACCACGTACAATAACTGATTGAAATTTCTAATTTCATCTAATTTAAAGAAATTGTCCTTTGAACTTAGTGCTTTTATCGGGTCCCCATCACCTAGACCTCTTATTGTAATTTCCGATACATTCCTTAATTGAATGGAATCCTGATCGGAGACATTAAAAAGAATAGGTTTGCTAACACCTGAATCCAAGATAAAGGATAACTTGGCCCCGTTAACCTCAATAGGTATAATTATGAGATTATTGATTAATTTAAAATTTACTTTTTCAAATTTTTTCCCATTTGGCAATTCAAAACCTTGTGATAAACCACAAAATGGCAACCACAGAATTAACAATAAAAAATATTTAAAAAATTTACGCAACTTGCTAATAATTAGTTCAATGTCTTTTAAAGATATCAAATAATAACCAAAGTTTATAATACTTTAACATTCCATTAGATGAACTGATAATATTTAACTTTATGTTGTTTTGTCCACAATGATTTCCCATTTTTGCTAAAACTTAGAATTTTATGCCAGCCATCTCAAGGAAGGGTCAATTAATGCCAGAATCCCCTATCCGGAAATTAGTTCCCTATGCGGAAGATGCCAAATTTCGTGGTATTGACGTGATTCATCTAAATATTGGCCAGCCAGATATAAAAACTCCAAAACAGGCATTGGATGCCGTCAAAAACAATACAATTGAAGTTTTGGAATACAGTAGGACTGAAGGTTCCGAAATCTATCGTAAAAAATTAAGTGAATATTACGAAAAGCAAAAAATACACGTCACACACAATGACATTATAGTGACAACCGGAGGATCTGAAGCTCTTTCCTTTACCATGGGTAGCATTGCTGATGCACAGGATGAAATCATAATTCCTGAACCTTTTTATGCCAATTACAACGGTTTTGCCACAGCTATGGGTATAAAAGTTACTCCTGTGCTTTCGAGAATTGAAAACAATTTTGCGTTACCTCCTATTGAGGAATTCGAAAAGCTCATTACAAATAAGACAAAGGCAATCCTTATTTGCAATCCTGGAAATCCTACAGGGTATTTATACAATAAAACTGAAATTCAGAAACTGGCATTATTGGTAAAAAAATATAATCTTTTCCTGGTAGCAGATGAAGTGTATAGAGAGTTCACGTACGATGGGAAAGAGCACTATTCCATATTACAGGAAAAGGGGTTGGAAGAACACGCCATCGTTATAGATTCTGTTTCCAAGAGATATAGCATGTGTGGTGCAAGAATTGGTTGTCTGGTCTCAAAAAATAAGGAGATTATAAAAACAGCTCTAAAATTTGCCCAGGCCCGGCTTTCTCCTCCTACATATGCCCAAATTGCGAGTGAAGCTGCTTTAGAAACACCACAGGCGTACTTTAATGAAGTCATAGAAGAATATGTAGAAAGGCGTGATCTGCTTATAACTGAATTAAATAAAATTGATGGTGTAATAGTAGGTAGACCACACGGTGCATTTTACTGTATAGCGCAATTACCTATAACAGACGCAGATCATTTTGCACAATGGCTTCTGGAGAAATATAATTTAAACGGCGAGACAGTCATGGTTGCACCCGCTGCAGGATTCTACGCAACCGAAGGAATGGGTAAGAATCAGATACGAATTGCCTATGTTCTTAAAAAAGAACGTCTAATAAAAGCGGTACAAATATTAAAAGAAGCACTTAAAACCTACCGGGCTTTGTGAAAATACAGCATAATATATCTTTGAAGAAGTATAATACTTTTGGTATTGAAGCCCTTGCAAGTCATTTCGTAGAAATAACTACAATCCAGAATCTCCAAGAAGTACTTCAACAAGAGGGTTACCCGAAAAAACTTGTGTTAAGCGGTGGAAGCAATGTGCTAATTACCAATGATTTAAATGCATTAGTCATGCATATCAACATCAAAGGAATTACCCTGCTTTCAGAAGATGAAAATCACGTCATTCTAAAGATTATGGCGGGAGAGAACTGGCATGAATTAGTGATTTGGACCATTAATCATGACTACGGAGGGTTGGAAAATCTTTCGCTAATACCCGGAAATGTCGGCACCTCACCAATACAAAATATAGGCGCATACGGAGTTGAACTTAAGGATTACTTTGTAAACTGTGAAGCCATGGATGTTTCCACTAAGCAACTCATCACTTTTTCTAAGTCTGACTGCCAGTTTGGCTATAGAGATTCAATTTTTAAGAATGCAGGGAAGGGTAAATATATTATTACATCAGTAAATTTAAAACTAAATAAATCGCCGCATAGACTTAATACCTCTTATGGTGCAATTGAATCTGAATTAAAAGAAAAAAAGATTGAACACCCTACAATCAAGGATGTTTCCGACGCGGTAATTGCGATTCGCCAAAAGAAACTCCCAGATCCAATTAAATTGGGGAACAGTGGAAGTTTCTTTAAAAATCCAGTAATTACAAAAGACAAGTTTATTACTTTTTCGGATAATAATCCTGAAGCTCCCTTTTACCAAATTTCAGAAACTACTTATAAAATTCCCGCCGCATGGCTTATTGAGCAGTGTGGATTTAAAGGAAAAAGATTTGGTGATGCCGGGGTTCATAAAAACCAAGCCTTGGTCCTGGTAAACTATGGAGGTGCAAGCGGACAAGAGTTACTACTATTAGCAAATAAAATTCAGGACGCCGTATTAAAGCGATTTGGCATCGACATTAACCCTGAAGTAAATATAATTAGCTAAATAGAATAGCAAAAGCCATAAAATAACCCCCGTGAAAGAATTCACGGGGGCTATACCAAACCAAACTAACCAAAAATTAAATGTACAATAACCAGTTGCACATTTATCTAATTAAAATTGAGAAAACGCTTTCTTAACAATCAATTTTATAATTTAGCGTTTACACTATATACGGGTCAGAATAATATTTTGGATGCTTTCTTTGCGAATTATTTGATGGCGTTTACCTAATATGAGCTCACTACTTGAAAAACATATTGTTGAATTGTTGCACGAGCGCAATGAAAAGGCTATTTCATTGCTTTATGAACATTATGGTGATACACTTTACGGGGTTGCATTCAAAGTAGTCAGAGATTCCGAACTGGCACAGGATGTATTGCAGGAGAGTTTTGTGAAGATCTGGAAAAAATCTGACTCTTATGATTCTTCGAAAGCAAAATTATTTACCTGGCTCTTCAGAATTACAAGAAACACAGCCATTGACAAGTTACGTAGCGTAAACACTAAATCCGATAAAGAAATCCAAATTGATGTTTCGGACGTATATAATCTAGGTGTAGACAGTATCAGACCCGAGTTCATGGACGTCAAAGAGAACATGGAGAAGATAGAACATAAATATCATGTGGTGTTGGATGCCTTGTTTTTTCAGGGAATGACACAGCAGGAGGCCAGTGATGAATTAAATATTCCGCTGGGAACTATCAAATCCAGGTTAAAAATTGGACTTAGAGAACTTAAAAAGATTTATGGAAACTCTATGATACTTTTGCCCCTTATAATTTTAATGTCATGAAAGATAAAATACGAATATTTTTAGATACTGATTTACTTGAAAAGTATCTTTTGGGAACGACTTCTCTAGAGGAATCAATGCAAGTGGAGCGATATATAGCTATGTATCCTGAAGTTAGAAAAATCTATGATGAGTTACAAGCTAATCTTGAAACATTTGCAAAATTACATGCCCTTAAAACACCGGAAGGTCTTAAGACCAAGATTCTAAGTAGAATTAAGGCACAGAATACTGGTAGAAGAAAGTTTCAAAGATATGCTATTGCTGCAAGTATAGCAGCTTTACTTTTTGCCGGATCATCTTATTTCTTTTGGAATCAAAACCAAAGTTTGCAAGATGAAAATGTCATTGTAAATAATAGGATCAGAACCTTGGAAGAAGATATGAAAGAGCAACTGGAAGATGTAAGAAACCAGTTTATAGTTCTAAATAATCCTCAGACCAAAAAATATGCAGTAAATGGGAATAAAAAGGCAAAGGAATTGAAAGCCGTGGCCTATATTAACCCTGTTAAAAAGCTATCCTATATTAATGTTAGGAGTTTACCTAATTTACCTGACAACCAATGCTATCAAATGTGGGCTGAAGTTAATGGTGAAATGGTCAATCTGGGGGTAATTAAGAATGTTGACGATAAAGATCGCCTCAGACCCCTACCCTATGCTGAAAATGCAGTAGGTTACATAACTATAGAGCCTCAGGGCGGAAATGACACTCCTACCGTCAAGAATATTGTAGCCAATATTTCTTATTGAGTAACAAATGTTTTGTAGATTATATAAGCCCCTTTTAGGGGCTTTATTTTTGTATCTTTGTGAAAATTTTCTTTATGAAGTTGATTTTACTTACTATAGGTCTTCTTGCCCTGGCATTCGCTGGCATCGCAATTAAAATATGGTCTAAAAAAGATGGTAAGTTTGCCGGCACTTGCGCTAGTCAAAATCCTTATCTTAATAACGGTGGAGAGGCCTGCGGTTTTTGTGGTAAACTTCCCGATGAACAGGATTGCAGAAAAGAGGCATCCGCAAAATCACGATAACTTATAACTTACCTTTAGATTTATTAAAAAGCAGGGTTTGGATAAAACTGACTTGAAACTCCAGAGTACTATTGAACAGGCTATAGCTGGTAATCAGATTGCCTTTAGTAGTTTACTTGACACATTCTGGAATGATGTATATGGTTTTCAATTAATTCGGACTAAAAATGAAAATGATGCCGAGGATATAACAATACAAACATTTTCCAGGGCTTTCGACAAATTAGATTCTTATGACTCGGCTTATGAGTTTAAAACATGGCTGATCACTATTTCAAAAAATTTGCATGTAGACCTCATTAGAAAAAGAAAAAGGAATGTTCTTGATGGTACTGATAGCCGTAATAATGAGGCCATAAAAAAGGTTCTTGATGATGCACCTACCGCCGAAGATCAATTAATCACAGATCAGAATCTCACAAAGCTTCTTCAAAATATTAAACAATTGAAGCCACATTATCAAAAAGTTATTAATCTTCGGTATTTTAATGAACTATCCTATACAGAAATTGCCAAAGAATTAAGGGAACCAGTAAATAATGTTAAGGTAAAATTGCTACGGGCAAAAAAATTATTAGCAGAAATCATCAAAAGCAACTGATAGTTTTTTTTTAATTAGGTTTTTGGTTAAAAGTTGAACCCATGGCCAATAGCTTTTGTTTTTCTATTTGGTCGTATATTTGTTTAAAATTTTTCTATGAGCATTGAAACTATTTCCCATATAGAACCGCCTAAAGGCAAACCAAAATGGTTAAGAGTTAAATTGCCAACTGGGAAAAAATATACCCAACTTAGAAGTCTGGTTGATAAATACGATTTGCATACCATATGTACATCGGGTAGTTGTCCCAATATGGGGGAATGTTGGGGAGAGGGTACAGCTACTTTTATGATTTTAGGTAATATCTGTACGAGGTCCTGTGGGTTTTGTGGTGTGAAAACTGGCCGGCCTGAGAATGTGGATTGGGAAGAACCTGAAAAAGTAGCTCGTTCCATTAAAATTATGGGAATCAAGCATGCGGTAATTACTTCTGTAGACAGGGATGATCTAAAAGATATGGGTTCTATTATATGGTCGGAGACCGTAAAGTCTATTAGAAGAATGAATCCGAATACTACATTGGAAACCCTTATTCCTGACTTTCAAGGGCTTGGAATTCATTTGGATCGTATTGTAGAAGTTGCTCCTGAAGTTGTTTCTCACAATATGGAAACTGTAAAAAGACTTACCCGGGAGGTTAGGATACAGGCAAAATATGAGCGTAGCCTAAATGTACTCCATTACCTGAAAGAACAGGGTGTTAAACGAACCAAATCTGGAATTATGTTGGGTCTGGGAGAACTTGAATCTGAAGTTATTGAAACCATGGAAGATCTTAGAAATGCTAAGGTTGATATAGTTACTATTGGACAATACCTTCAACCTTCTAAAAGGCACTTGCCTGTAAAAGAATTTATTTTACCTGAACAATTTGCCAGGTACGAGGAATTAGGGCTTAACATGGGATTCAGACATGTTGAGAGTGGAGCTTTGGTTAGGTCTTCGTACAAAGCACATAAACATATTCATTAAAAAGTTTATAGACATTCTGTATTACAAAGATTTCTTGAGTAGAATTAAAGTTTTAACAGGAATATCCAACCATTAACTAAGGGCTTAACTGTAATATTTTATGTTAAAAATGCATTGATTATTCATTAATTAAATGATACTTTTAAAATATTTTCCCAAAATGAACAAAAAAAACAGTCCTTTTTATAGAAAAGAACCTATAGTTTCTGTTCAAATAAACAATAGTTAATTATCCTAGACGTTTAATTCAAAGGTGAGGTTTAATAAACATTAATTTCTAAAAATCAAAAAGTAATTAGAGTGCAGCAAAAGAATTATGCGCTTTATTAACTTCTTTGCTAAATAAAAGTCATTTGAGATTCTTTTTACAACATATAATAATTTCCAAGGCATTGTTCTTATTGATATTCTTGTCTTACTTCCCTATTGTCTTGGCCCAAGAGCGAGCAAATCAGGTAAATGGTTTAGAAACTTTTTTTAATGAAACCAGAATTTATAAAAACCAGAATAAAATAAATCTTGCACTGGAATCCTTAGACAAAGCTGCTGCTTTGGCGGAAGAAACAGAAAATGAAAAAGCCCTTGTGGATTGTTATCACAAATTTGCATTGCTTTACATGGAACTGGATAAAAGAGAAACTACCCTTTTTTATTGGGATCGTGCGACAGTTCTGCTGAACGATCTGGAGTATCCATATGGCCTTGCTGTTCACAAATACATTGAATCTATTTTACTCTATGACAGCGGTAATAACTTTCAGGCCATTTTCATGCTAAATGAATCTAAACAGCTTAGTAATGACCGTAATCTTCTCAACAACATATTACTATTAGAGGCCAATATATACCTCAGCATAGAAAAATATGATAGTGCAGCATTAAATTTTAATTCCCTTGTAGTAAATAATGATGTATTTGAAAAAGAATCCCTAATGGTAAAATCACACTTGGGATTAGCAAGATTATATCTTAAAACTCAAGATTATGATGAGAGTATTAAAAGTGGGATTAGTGCATTAGAAATCGCTGAGGCAAATAACTTCTCCAAAGAGGTATTTGAAGCCAATGAAATATTGGGGCAGGCTTATGAAAAAAGAAAAAAATACGATCTCTCTCTTGTACATAACAGGAATCTTTTAAACCTAAAAGATTCTGTTTTCACCATAGAAAAAATTAAGGCGGAAGCCAAAACGGCAGATAGGATTCAATTTGAATTTATGTCGGAAGAAATAAAACGTCAGGACACTCAAATAGAGGAATTAAATGAATCCCGGAACAGATCGGAAATTACCGCTATCCTAACCTCGGCTTTTTTAACTATTATTTCTTTATTGGCAGTATCATTATTCAGGAACAATCAGATTAAATTAAAGACCAATGATCTTCTGCAGACCAAAAACAGAGAGCTACAAACTGCCAGAGATGCTGCGGTACAGGCCATGGAAGCCAAAACTAACTTTCTATCCACAGTGAGTCATGAATTAAGAACACCGCTATATGCCGTTACTGGTTTGGCACACCTATTATTGGAAGAGAACCCAACTGAAAATCAAAAAGAGCATCTAAAGTCTCTAAAATTTTCTGGCGATTATTTATTAAATTTTATAAATGATATACTGCAAATAAATAAAATAGATGCGGACAAATTGGAGCCCTTAAAAATGGAATTTAATCTGAAAAAAGTACTTGCCGAAGTTATAAGCTCCTTACAGCAAAGTGCTAAGGAAAATAAAACTAAAATTACCTTAGTTTACGACGAGGAAATTCCTAAAAATTTAATGAGTGACCCCCTAAAATTATCACAGATATTTATGAACCTTGTTGGCAATTCTTTAAAATTTACCAAAAATGGAGAAGTGAATGTAATAGCCAAACTCCTGAAAAAGGAGAAGGAAGAAGTCACTATATATTTTGAGGTCAAGGATAATGGCATAGGTATTTCAACTGAACAACAACAAAATATCTTCGATAGTTTTGAGCAAGGCTCAATTCAAATTAACAGGGAATATGGAGGTACTGGACTTGGTCTTACTATTGTAAAGAGTCTGTTAGGTCTATTTAACAGTAAAATACAGCTTAAAAGTACTTTGGGCCAGGGTAGTTCATTTTTCTTTGAATTAGACCTTAAAAGTAAAGATAGTATTGTAGATGACATTCCTTTTGAGATAACCCATAAAGATTATGATTTAAATGGCCTTCATGTACTTGTTGTTGAAGACAATAAGATAAATCAGGTAATAACCAAAAAGATGTTGAATAAAAGGGGTATTAGCTGTGAAATTGCCGGAAACGGAAACACAGCAGTAGAAATGGCCAATACAAGTCAATATGATGGCATACTAATGGATATACATATGCCCGGAATAAGTGGGGTTGAAGCTACTATTGAGATTAGAAAATTTGATGCTGACACACCAATTATAGCGCTTACAGCAATATCATTAGATGACAGTTTAGAAAGTTTCTATGCAGCAGGTTGTAATGACGTGGTTACTAAACCTTTTAAACCGGAAGTGTTTTATCAAAAAATTGGTGAAAACATCCTTGAATATAAATTAAAGAAATCAGTATCCTAATTTTTCAAGGCTTTTAATAATAACTTCCTCTCCTTCACCCAAAAATCTATGCTGGACAGATATATAGAAAAGATTATCTACTCTATCCTTCAACCGCATATAGTCCTTCTCAGTTGTTAGTATTAAAGGTTTGGAATTAAAAAAATCAATCTCTTTCCCGGAAAAATAATGATGATCCATATATTGATGGTGATTAAAAGTAATCTCCACCGTTCTTAGATAATCAATCAAAGGTTTGGGATTCGCAATTCCTGTTACCAGGCTAACTTCTTTATTTTGTAGATTTTCGAGGGCCAATCGCTCCTTTTTTCCTTTTAAATCAATGTCATATTCTAAAGTGCAGAATAATACCTTTTGATCTTTTCCAGGATTCAGTTCCCTCGTAATTCTCAATTGACTTTCATCATCCAAATCTGGGGGACATTTGGTCACAACAATTAGATCTGCGCGTGTAGATGAACTTTTGCTGTCTCTTAAATTTCCAGTGGGCAAATACCAGTCATTGGTGTATAAATTTCCGTAGGATGTCAATAAAATTGAAAATATTGGCTTTACTTTTCTATGTTGGTATGCGTCATCTAAGAGTATAAGGTTTGGATGCTTTAAGGTCACAAGCTGTTTAATTCCTCTGATTCTATTTGCATCTACTGCTACTGAAACCTCAGGAAATTTAGAATATATCTGCAAGGGCTCATCTCCAATTTCTTCAGCAGTACTTGTTGGCAGGGCCAAAACAAACCCTCTGGTTTTTCTTTTGTATCCCCTGCTCAAAACTGCAAACTTTGAGCCTGCTGATAAATGATTCAAAAGCCATTCTATCATTGGTGTCTTTCCTGTACCACCTGTACTTAGGTTTCCCACACTTACAATTGGGGTTTTAAACTCTGTGGATTGTAAAATACCCGAATCATATAAAACATTCCTAAAATATACCGCGAGGGCATAGATCAACGAAAATGGGAAGGCTAGAATTCTTAGCAGTTGCATAGGAACGAAAATATAATATTTTATCTTTGATGCACGCATACAGCCTTAAAACATAGTATTAATTATACCCAATTGTATTAATTTTAATTTGTTTAAGATTAATGCTAAACGAGATTAAATTCCATAAGCCTAAAGATTACCTAAAAGATTATTTAGGCTTAATCATACATACTATTAATGGACAAGGCTTGTTTTAATAGCCATAAGATTATAAATATGAAGGTTAAAGATGTTGCTGAAATACTTGAAGAATTGGCCCCTCTGGAATACGCAGAGGATTTTGATAATGTTGGGCTTCTTGTAGGAGATCTGGACATGAATATAACTAATATTCTTGTTGCTATTGATTCACTCGAAAATGTAATCGATGAAGCAATTGACAAATCATGCAATCTGATCATAAGTTTTCATCCTATATTATTTAAAGGTCTTAAGAGCCTTACTGGTTCTAATTATATTGAGCGTGCCGTTATAAAGGCCGTTCAAAACAATATATCCATTTATTGCCTGCACACAGCCCTGGACAATTCAATAGAAGGTGTTAATGCTAAAATCTGTGAAGTATTGGAGGTACAAAACACACGGATTTTAATCCCTCAACAAGGAACCATAAAAAAATTAACCACTTATGTGCCTAGAACGCATTCTAAAGTTTTATTGGATGGTCTGTTTAAAGCTGGGGCAGGAAGAATAGGAAATTATAGTGAGTGCAGCTTTACTGTAGATGGCACAGGTAGCTATAAAGCTGGCAGAAATGCAAATCCGGTAAAGGGAAAAAAAGGAGAACTGCATTTCGAAGAAGAAACTCAGATCAATGTTATTTTTACTAAAAGCAAAGAAAAAAGTGTTTTGGCCGCTCTATTTGAACATCATCTATATGAAGAGGTAGCTTATGAAATAAGCACCTTAGACAATGTTGATTCCCAAATTGGTATGGGGATGATAGGTGAATTGAAATTACCTCAAACTGAAAAAGATTTTCTTAATATCATAAAAAATAAAATGAATGTGTCCTGCATAAGGCACTCGGACTATTTAGGTAAAAAAATTCGCAAAGTGGCAGTTTTAGGTGGTAGCGGTGCCTTCGCTATTAGCGCCGCAAAAAAATCTGGTGCAGATATTTTTATTACATCGGACATAAAATATCATCAGTTTTTCGAAGCTGAAAACAACATCCTTCTTGCAGATATAGGGCACTATGAAACGGAGCAGTTTACAAAAAATTTATTGGTAGACTATCTTACAAAAAAAATGCCTAATTTTGCAATCTCTTTATCGGAGAGTATTACAAATCCTATCAAGTATTATTAAATATGGCAACAAAAGTAGAAACAACCGTGGAGGACAAATTAAGAGCATTATACGATTTGCAATTAATAGATTCCAGAGTTGATGAAATTAGAAATGTACGTGGTGAATTACCTCTTGAAGTTGAAGATCTTGAAGACGACGTACTTGGTTTAAAAACAAGGATGGATAAGTTAAAGACCGATTTGGAAACAATAAATTATGAAATCGGAGCTAAAAAGAATTTAATTGAAGAAGCCAAAGTACTGATAAAAAAATATGCTGATCAGCAAAAAAATGTAAGAAACAGCAGAGAGTTCAATTCACTTGCTAAAGAAGTTGAATTTCAGGAATTGGAAATACAATTAGCTGATAAAAACATTAAAGAATTTAAGGTTCAAATTGAGCAAAAAAAGGAAGTAATTAGTGAGACCAAAGAAAGACTTACAGAACGTGAGGTTCACTTAAAACACAAGAAAAGTGAATTAGACGCAATTCTTGCCGAAACCGATAAGGAGGAAAAAGCACTTTTGGCCAAATCTGAAAAATTTGAAAAGCAAATTGAAGATAGATTAGTCCAAGCTTACAAACGAATCCGAAATAACGTTAAAAACGGCCTGGCAGTTGTACCGATTGAAAGAGGTGCTTCAGGTGGATCTTTCTTTACAATACCTCCTCAGGTACAGGTAGAAATTGCTTCCAGAAAAAAGATTATAACTGATGAACATAGCGGCAGAATTCTGGTAGACCCTGCCCTGGCTGAAGAAGAACAGGCGAAGATGCATAAGATGTTTGCAAAGATTTAATAGATTCAAATATTTTCTTAAAACCACCTCTAATTAGGTGGTTTTTTTTTGCCCTATATATAAATATGTTTAATCTAAGATACATAGTACTATTAGTTTTAATGTTGCAATTAAATAGGACGTTTTTACAGGAGTTGACGGAATTTAAGTAGAAAAAACGAATTCTTCTTTTAATTGATACGAAGCATGATCTTCATACTAGAAACTTGCAACTCAGTAAGTTTAATGCCGAATATAGCAAAATGAAGGAAAGAGAATTAGTTCTTTTTGTTTGCAGCGGTAAGGAAGTTTTGGATAGGGATAGAATGATAACCAATATAAATCCCGATAATGTAACTTATGGTGAATTTCAAGGTATTATTTAATTGGAAAAGATGGTGGTATGAATCTCAGGAAGAAGTATAATGTGGAAGCAAATGATGTTTTTGATCTAATGGACCAAATGCCAATATGAAGGACAGAAATGAAAACAGATAAATATACCAGTAGTTCAATTTTTATTAAGTAACTCTAACATCTTCTCTTCTATTTCCATGCTATCCCAATTTAACTCAATACTTGGAATTTGCATAATCTGTTTCATAATTCTTTCCTGCTTATCGCCTATGGCTAATGCATCTGAATAAGGCTGATCAGAGAATGTAACCCTTGAATAAACCGGGATCCATTTGCCCGGATGATTTTTCGCAAAATGTTTTTCAATTTTCTTTTGTAATAAAAAAAGTGGGTCAGCTGTTTTGCTACTCATTTCAATAAAGTTTCTATAGCTCAATTCAGCAATAGCATCTGCATTGGGTTTTCTTTTCTTCTGATACACCTGAAAAATATGCTCCCAATCATCGCCATATTCAGACATTAATCCATTTAAAATATAAATATCTTCAAAACCCGCATTCATGCCTTGTCCGTAAAAAGGAACAATAGCATGGGCAGAATCACCCACAAGAGCTACCTTATCCCAATAAGTCCAAGGGTAACACTTCATTGTAACCATTGCACTGGTTGGGTTTTTAAAAAAGTCTTCAGTAAGATTGTCTATTTCCTTTATTACATCAGGAAAATAGGTTTTGAAAAAATCATTAGCCTGGGTTTTGGTTTTAATGTTTTCAAAAGATATATCACCTTCAAAGGGCAAAAATAATGTACATGTAAAACTACCATCCAAATTAGGCATGGCAATAAACATAAAATTACCTCTGGGCCAGATATGAAAGGAATTTTTCTCAAGTTTATGCGTCCCATCATCATTAGGTGGAATAGTCAGTTCTTTATATCCAACCTCTATGAACTCTTGTGAATAGTCAAATCGGCTTCTGCGTTGCATTTTGTGGCGAATTCTGGAAAATGCTCCATCACACCCGAACACAATATCATAATTATAAGATTTCCATTTACCTTTTTCTGTTGCTCCGGTATATAATCTGGCATCGGGTAAATCAATATCCCAAACTTTTTCATTAAATCTGAAATTGACTCCATCATTCTCTGCAAGACTAATCATTTTACGATTCAGTAATCCTCTGGGAATAGACCAGATTGCCTCCCCCTCTTTTCCGTAGTTCTGAAAATAAACAGTTTTGCCATTTACATGCATCGCCCGCTTATAAAGTGGTATAGCTATCTTCTTTATCTCTTTTTCAATGTCCACTTCGCCCAAAGTTTTCCAACCTCTATCACTCAATGCAAGGTTTATGGAGCGTCCGGAAAAATCTATAGTCCTAATATCAGGGCGGCGGTCAAACACTGTAATATTATGTCCTGATCTTTTGAGGAAGATCGCCAATAAAGACCCTATTAAACCGGATCCTATTATAGCGATGTCTTTTGGAGTTTGCCTCATAATTTAAGCCGGGAGAAAGTCTAATTTTAAAAGTAAATGTACTAAAATTAAGTTTCCTTTCATTTATCCTCCTGGAAAGCCTGATTAAAACATCATATTCCATTTTCCTCCTCCCAAATGTCTCAGGAAATATTACTCCATTATCTGGACTAAATTTAAAATTAGACTTTATTTCTTTTTATAACATTTTATGTCATTTAAAGATCTGATGGCATGGAATATTCGTATATATAGAGAATAGAGAATTTTCCGCCACGGCGTCCATATATATTTATAAAGACCTTCATCTAATTATATGAAGGTCTTTTTCTGTTAAATGGATATGTTCTATTTTAAAATGCCATCGACTATTCCATAAGCTATCGATTCCTCGGCATCCATCCAATAATCACGGTTAAAGTCTTTCAAGATCTTTTCATGCGGTTGCCCGCAGTTTTCAGCTAATATTTGAGCACCAATCTCTTTTGTCTTTATTATTTCTTTGGCCTGAATTTCAATATTCGATGCCTGACCTCTTGCTCCTCCACTAGGTTGATGGATCATAACCCGTGCATGAGGTTGAATAAAACGTCGGCCTTTCTTACCAACGGAGAGGAGAATAGAACCCATTGAAGCAGCTAATCCGCTACAAACAGTTGAGACCGGACTCTTTAGTGATTTTATAGTATCGTAAATCGCAAAACCCGCAGTTACATACCCACCAGGACTATTTATTATAAATTGTATTTCCTTGTTATTCTGCATATCAAGATATAATAAACGATCAATTACATGTTTAGCAGAATCATCATCTACCATTCCCCATAGAAATACTTTTCTATCCTCTAATAACCGTTCATCAATGGCTTCTTGTACTTTTCCCTTTTTTTTACTCATTTTTTTCTTTTTGTTAAAAATCAAAATTAATCATTTTATTGGGATTTCATGCCCCATTAAAGTCATGGATTAATATCAATTAAGAATTGAAAAGCAGTTATATTTGAAAAAACATTATTATGAAAATTCCACACTTGCTTGCGATTGTCTCTTTCGTACTCATATTTAGCTGTAAATCCGAAAAGAAAAAAGATTCGAATTCAGAAAATATTGAACAATCCGTTCTAGAAAAAATAGCTTATGCACATGGTCTGAAGGAATGGAAAAATGTAGAAGAACTAAAATTTACTTTTAATGTTGACCGGGATACTACTCATTTTGAAAGGGATTGGATATGGAATATTAAGAAAAATGAGGTGACTGGAATATCAGCTGGAGATTCGACCACATATAATCGTAAAAGCATAGACAGCATAGTAGCTAAAGTTGATGCAGGTTTTATTAATGATAAATATTGGTTTTTAGCACCATTTAACCTGGTATGGGATAAAGGTAATTTCAACTATGAAGTTACAGAAGTTGCTGAGGCTCCAATCGGAAAAACACAAATGCAAAAACTGACAATTATTTATTCTGGTGAAGGTGGTTATACCCCAGGAGATGCCTATGATTTTTATTATGGGAATGATTACGTAATAAAAGAATGGGTATTTCGCAAAGGAAATCAGGCAGAGGCCTCACTTGAAACCACCTGGGAGGAATATTCAGACTTTAATGGCATGACCATAGCAAAGACACATAAAAATGCCGAAGGGAATTTTAAATTGTATTTCACAAACATTAAAGTTAATTAGGTTACAAAAAGCCTTATTTGGTATTTTTTCTTTTAAGAAGGAAAGTAGCACCAAAAACAGCTACAGAGCAGGCCATTAAAGTAATAAAACTCAAACTTAGTGAGAATTGTTCTGCAATAAAACCTAAGATTACGGGTCCTACAAGAAAGCCTGAATATCCTGTACCGGCTATAAAAGCAATTCCCTGGGAAGATTCTACCCCCTTTACATTACCTCCAATTCTAAATAGCTCTGGAACAATTACTGAAAACCCAAGACCGGTAAGCGCAAATCCAAGAATAGCCAAATACATATCTGTAGCAAGGACCAGAAGATACCCGATTATAGCTATAATAGATCCCAGAGCGACTATTTTTACTGATCCTGTCCTGGCACTAATTGAATCTCCCAAAAAGCGACCAAGAGTCATAAACGCCTGGAATCCTAAAAATCCGGCCCCCCATATAGTTTCAGGTGCCAGGCTAACTTCTTTTAAAAATAATCCGCTCCAATCAACAATAGCTCCTTCGCTGCCCATAACAACAAATGAAACACCTCCAATTAACATCAGAGGTTTAAAGTTTTTATAGCTAAAAACCTCTTTTTGAATAGGAGCAGCTACGACCTTTTGATACCTCTTAAAAAAAATAAAGTTTACCGAGAGAACCAACAAGACCGCTAAAACCATATGTAACCCCCTATCGTCTATAACAGGAATTAAAAAACTACCCAACCCTGCTAATACTCCACCCAGACTAAAAAACCCATGGGAAGCTGACATAAACTTTTGTTTATCCTCTTTTTCAATTTCAGTAACCAATGTATTCATAGAAATATCTGTAAATCCATTGGTGGCTCCAAAGAAAAAAAGTGCAGCAGCAAGGCTTATAAAGCCCGGCACTATTAAAGGGAATAAAGCCGCAATGCAGCTAAGGATTATGCCAATATAAGTTGCCTTGCCTACACCAATTTTATTAATGATCTTAGAAGCTACAGGGAAAATCGTAAAAACACCAAGAGAAAGGAAGAAGATCGCAATGCCAAGTGTAGCCTTGCTAATTCCAAGATCCTCTTTAACGGAAGGTATATAAATAGCCCAGGTACCAAATAAAATATTTAAACTGGCAAAAACCCAGGCGGGGCCAAAATATCTCGGATTTGTAAGGATTAGTCTTAGAGATCTCATAAGTTGCCTTCTAATAAAGGCCAAAAATATACAATCATTCGATAAACAATGTAGTTACTTCCAAACGATTATTATCCGGATCCAACGCTTCAAATTCATAATATCCATCGCCGGTTTTTCTTGGGCCATTAATAACTTTGTAACCATCTTTTTTCAACTCCTCAGCCTTTTCATCAACTTCGGACATACTGTCTACACCAAAGGCCATATGAATGATGCCTAAATGCTGTTTACCCACAGTATCATTGGTCTTTTTGGGTATCTCGGGCATATACATAAGTTCCAATCTTGCACCGGAATCAAAAGTGATAAAGTAACTCTGAAACCCTTTGGCAGGATTATAATATTTGGTATTGGCCTTACCTCCAAAATAGCCGACGTAGAAATTCTTTAGCGATTCCAGATCTTTGGTCCATATGGCTACATGCTCTATTTTCATCTGATTATATCAAAATACTTGGTAAAATTTCTTAATACGACTATTATAGATTTCTATGAAATCAGGTCTTGGCATTTCTACCATTAGTCAGAAGACCGGTTTTTAAAATTTGTCCGAAATTATACATATCTTCAAAACTGCAATAAAATGGTGCTGGCGCAAGTCGTATGACATTAGGCTCCCGCCAATCTGTAATTACCCCCTTTTCCATCAAATAATTAAAAATAGATTTACCCTCACCGTGTAACAATACGGATAATTGACAGCCTCTTTCAACAGGAGTGATAATTTCAAAACTACTATCTACTTCACTATCAATTTCGTGAAGAATAAATTCTAGATACGAGACTATTTTTTTACGTTTTTCTATCAAAGAATTCATTCCTGCTTCTTCAAAGAGATCTAAAGAAGCGAGATATGGTGCCAGCGCCAATATCGGTGGATTACTCAACTGCCATGCATCTGCAGTAGCAATGGGTTCAAATTCTTGTTTCATTAAAAAGCGTGTCTCCTTTTTGCCTCCCCACCATCCTTCAAATCTTGGAATTTTATCCTGATCAAGATGCCTTTCGTGAATAAAGACACCCGAGGCATTTCCTGGCCCGCTGTTCATATATTTATAGCTACACCAGGCGGCAAAATCACAGTCCCATTCGTGTAGTTTTAATTCTATATTCCCAGCGGCATGGGCAAGATCCCACCCCACATTAGCACCAACAGATTTACCGGCACTCGTTATAGTTTTCATATCAAAAACCTGACCATTGTAATAATTTACACCTCCCAGTAGTACTAATGCCAATTCATCATCTATTTCATTAATTTTTTCAACAATATCTTCGGTATGCCATTGATGTTCCCCCTTGCGCATACTTACTTCAACTATAGTGTCTTTTGGACTAAAACCGTGAAAACGTACCTGACTTTGCAGCATATACTGATCTGACGGAAAGGCTTTCTCTTCACATAGTATTTTAAAGCGCTTTTTGGTAGGCTTATAAAAAGAAACCATTAAAAGATGAAGATTTACTGTAAGTGTATTCATAACTGACACCTCTTCAGGTTTAGCTCCTACTATCTTGGCTAATGGTTTTGCTAATCTTTCGTGGTAGTCCCACCAAGGTTTCTTTGCATGAAAGTGACCTTCTACAGCTAAATTCTTCCAATCTTCCATTACCTCATCCACAAACTCTTGTGAATTTTTTGGTTGAAGGCCCAAAGAATTCCCCGTAAAATAAATTACATTTTTGCCATTTAATTGAGGAAAATAAAACTTATCCCTGAATTTTATTAGAGGGTCTTTGATATCCAATTCCTTGGCGAAAGACAAAGTATTTTGAAATGGCATTGCTGATTTTTAATCAAAAATACGATATCCAGATAAAAGATGGAGCTGATTAATTATCTATTCCCTGCCTGGGCTTCTGGTATTCTCATTTCAATGATATGACTTACAAATCCTGCTTTCTCATAGGCTCTTAAAGCAGGAAAATTATCTGAGTAAACTGTTAGGCGCATTTCTTTAATTCCTTTTGATAATGCCCAAGTCCTAAGTGTATCCAAAACCTTTTTATTAATTCGCAATCCCCTATATGCAGGAAGGGTATACATAAAACCAAAATTTGCATACTCCTTATGATTTAAGTACGATCTTGCCTGTTTGATTACCACAGTACCACAGCTAACTATTGTATTATTTATCTCTGCCACAATTACGGCCACTTCATTGTCAATAATCATCCCTTTTAAATCATAGTAACACACAGGGTCCTTTCGTATGGTTTTGTCGAATGGCCTTTCTGCCTTAATCAACTCTTGTTCAAAAGCTAAAAGAACATCCAAATCAGATAATGTAGCCGTCCTAATGGTTATTTCATCCATGTTTATCGCGCTTATTTTTAAGCCTAAGATAGTATATAAATCCATATTTTTACCAAAAAGGATTTATGCATTTTCTTCCGGAATCTCTAGAAAACTATATCACACTTAATTCTGAAAATGAGCCTGATATATTACGTGAATTAACCCGCGAGACACATTTAAAGGTAGTACAACCCCGAATGATTACAGGGCATTATCAGGGTAGGGTTCTTAGCATGCTTTCTAAGTTGATTCAACCCAGTAGTATTTTGGAAATTGGTACATACACAGGATATTCAGCGATTTGCCTGGCAGAAGGGTTGACGAATGACGGCTTATTGCATACAATAGACATCAATGAAGAACTTTCGGAGATACAGCGTAAATATTTTGACCAAAGTGAATTTGGGAATAAAATAATACAACATACCGGTGATGCATTAAAAATTATTCCTGAATTAGGCCAGATTTTTGATCTCGTCTTTATTGACGCCGAAAAGAAGATGTATGATGCCTATTTCGAAGCTGTGATTGAAAAGACCAGACGGGGAAGTATTATATTAACAGACAACGTCCTCTGGTCCGGCAAAGTAGTTGAACCGTTGGATAAAAAAGATAAAGTAACCCGGAATCTTCTGGCTTACAATAAAAAACTAAAAAACGATCCAAGAGTTGAAACTGTAATACTGTCTATTCGAGATGGACTTACACTATGTAGGGTTTTATAAACCTAACATAAAACAGGTAAAACAGAAAACCCAAAATAATGCCAATTAATGCGCCAGTTATAATATCCAAAGGATAATGGACACCTACATATATTCTGCTATAAGCAAATAAAATAGGCCAAATAAAAAGTAGCCAAATAATTGAAATCTTTTTCCTAAGAAATAAAAAAGATATAGTGGCTAATGAGAAGGAAGAGGAGGCATGTCCTGAAAAAAAGCTAAATCCACCCGGGTTTTTTAAAATCCTGATGATGGAATTGATTTCTATGTCATTATTAGGCCGGAGGCGCTCAAAATATGTCTTAATTATATCGGTAAGACCTAAAATACAAATTAAAAGCAGGACTATTGTACATGCAATGAATAATGCTTCTTTTTTTGGGTATTTAAGAAAAATTAGTGCTAGAAGCAGAATATAAAGTGGAATCCATGAAGTGATACTAGTAACTATCACCCAAAACAAATCATAATCTTCTGTCCCAAGATTATTTAAATAAATAAAAGTATTCCTATCCCATTCCAGAAGATGCTTGAGCATAAACCCACTTATTTACGCTTAATTGTACCAGTAACATCGTCAACATTTTTCTTTACTTTCTCAATCTCATTTTTTATGTCGTCTGTAAAACTGGTGTCAATTCCCTGTTTTTCGGCGCTTTTTTGAATTTCCTTCTTAATATCATCTGTGGCATCCCTTAATTGCCTCATTCCTTTACCAAGTCCTTTGGCAATTCCCGGAATTTTATCTGCCCCAAATACCATTACCACAATAAACATGATAAAAAATATTTCGGCTCCACTTATAAATAAAACTACGGTCGCAAGCATATTACAAATATAATGAAGTTTACGTGCCAAATAAAAAAAGTCCCGATGTACTACATCAGGACTATTAACTTTTTTTAGGAGGAATTATTATTTTCCTTTTATATTTTGTTTAAATTGTTCAAATTCTGATCCTTTTTCTTTTTTGGGCCATGAATTATTACTTGAATCAATATCTGCAGTCTCGGATTTTGGATCTACAACAATTCCAACAAGCTCTTTTTCAGAAGAAATAACTCGTTTAAATTCCTGATCATTTTTCCTCCAAATTTGTGGTGGATAAGTGACATTTTCTTTAGAACCATCGGCATATGTGTATTCAACTATTATGGGCATTGGTATCCCTCCGGGTTTATTAAAAATAACCTCATAAAAATACTTTGGATCTTCAACCTGAGAACGTTCCTGGGCAGTCATATTATCCATCATATATTCCTTCAAGGTTTGAGAAGTTTCCGAGGGTGCTTTACCTTTAAGGTCTGCTTCAAAATCTTCACTCTCTTCGTCCACAAGGTATACCAATGGAGGAAAACTAGCTGCTGTGAGACCTCTTGAAGCAATATAATCCTTCATTTTTTTGGTTGGCTTATCGCTCACATAGTATTTTTTAACTTCTTTAACCCCAATATCCACATAATCGGTAGTATAAAACCAGCTTCTCCAATACCAGTCAAGATCTACTGCCGAAGCATCTTCCATGGTCCTAAAGAAATCTTCAGGAGTGGGATGTTTAAATTTCCATCTATGGGAATAGGTCTTGAAGGCATAATCGAATAATTCTTTCCCCATAATGGTTTCACGAAGAATATTGAGCGCTGTAGCAGGTTTACCGTAGGCATTAGGCCCCAATTGGTAAACATTTTCCGGATTAGACATGATAGGAGATATTGTAGATTGATCCCCGCTCATATAAGGTACTATCTTTGAAGGAGCTCCCCTTCTGGACGGATAAGCTTTATTTGGTGCTATATCTTCCGGAAATTCTTCTCCAAATTCCTGTTCAGCCATATACTGCATAAAGGTATTAAGGCCTTCGTCCATCCAACCCCACTGCCGTTCATCTGAATTCACTATCATAGGGAAAAAATTATGTCCAACCTCATGAATAATAACGCTTATCATCCCGAATTTTACCCGGTCTGAATAGCTTCCATCTTCATTCGGTCTTCCGTAATTCCAACAAATCATGGGATATTCCATTCCCTGATTTTTTGCATGTACAGAAATTGCTTTATGGTACGGATAATCAAAAGTATGTGCTGAATATGATTTTAAAGTACTGGCAACAGCCTTGGTGGATTGTTCTTCCCATAACGGATTACCTTCCTTGGGATATAAGGAAACCGCCATTACATCCCTGGCGCCAATTTTAACGGCTTGCATGTCCCAAATAAATTTTCTGGAAGTGGCAAATCCAAAATCCCTAACATTCTCAGCCTTAAATTTCCAGGTCTTTTTATCTTCAGAAAATCCTTTTTCAGCATTCTCCGCCTCCTCCTGGGTAACGATAAGAACCGGCTTGTCATAAGACTTTTTGGCCTGCTCATATCGCTGCATCATTTGCCTGGAAAATACTTCCTTTCTATTAGTTAATTCCCCAGTTGCATCTAAGATATGATCTGCCGGTACGGTAATGTTTACCTCATAGTCACCAAAAGGCAGAGCAAACTCTCCCCTGCCCCAGAACTGATAATTCTGCCATCCCTCTACATCGCTATAAACAGCCATCCTCGGAAAAAATTGAGCTATCACATAAGACCTGTTCCCGTCTTTCTCAAAATACTCGTAACCAGATCTGGCCCGGTCTTTAGTATGATCGGGTATATTGTACCACCATTTTAATGAAAATGAAACCTGATCACCACTTTTAAGTAGCTGCGGAAGATCAATTCTCATCATGGTCTGATTAATTACGTAGGGTAAGCTTTTGCCATTTGTATCTTTGATATATTCAATACTAAATCCACCCTCAAAAGGATTTTGCATCAGTTTCTCAACAAATTTTTCCGAACTGTAAGCAATGGATAATTCACTTTCATTTCTAAGTGGTGATTTTGAATCTTTAGACCGTACATTCTGATCTAATTGAAGCCACAGATATTCTAAATCATCCGGGGAATTGTTGAAATAAGTAATGATTTCTTCGCCATAGATTTTGGCATTTTTATCATCTAACTCAATGTCTATCTTATAATCTGCCTGTTGCTGATAATAATCAGGCCCTGGGGTTCCGGAAGCAGACCTGTATGTATTTGGAGTTGCAAATTCCTCGTAGAGCTGTTTAAATTTACTTTGATTAGAATGGCCAGATTCTCTTTCTTTTTTAATTTCCTGTTGTGCAAAACCCAAAGTAACAGTCAAACACAATAAGAATGTGAGGGAACAATTTAGCTTCTTCATGTAGTTGAATTCTAATTAGGATTGGCGAATTTAGAATTTTTTAAATGATTGTAGTTCAAAATGTTACAAGTTTAACATTCCTTTATTATTTTCCTTTACCAATACAAAACTTTTCTTTTTACCGTTTATTCTAAAATGGACTATATTCTGTTGTTCTTCAAACATATCTGTAAGGATATCATTTTCGATTTCGATAATCTTTAGCTTAGGCAGATCAATGTCCTCGATTTCCAAATAACAAATAATTAAATCATTATCATATTTCTTTCCCAAAAACACAAAAGCCCTGTCTTTCCCATCTGTGCTTAAAACCAATTTCGAACGCATATATTTTTCAACATAATGGTTTGCCTCTTCAGATTCCATCTCAGTAGCGAGATCCAGTTGAACACCATAGCGTTCTTCCAGCACATTTTCCAGATCATCAATAAATATGCGGCTGGTAATTTGAAGAGAGTTTTCCTCTTCTGAATATTGAACATTGGTCACACTTACGTAGAACTTGTGCATTGTTGTAAATGCAAAAAGAAGCAGTAGTATCAAAATGAAACTATATCTCAATGGAAGTGTTTTAAAATTATACATAATTAGGTTTTGCAAGATTCGTGCCGTGGGTAAAATCATTCTTCATCAGCCTCCTTTAAATAGGCATTACTTCGCAATTCAAGGTATTCCCAGATTTTAAGTTTATCGTGACTATCTACCACAGTGCTGAAAGCATTATCCACTTCGCAAAAATACATGAAGTCCTCTATTCTGTTCTCAGGTATTTTTAGATACTTAACGAACAAAGAATCAGCATAATACTCCCTCACCCTAATTGTACGGGCATATTTTTCCTGCGAAGCCAAGACTTTTTTAAGGTATTTTGTCCTACCAGAAATGGCATTAATAATAGGGTTCAAGGGTACAAGTCCACCTCCGGTGGATGCTTCGTAAAGCTTGCGTTCTGCCTGGGTTATTGGTTTTACATAAGCATTTGGCAGCCCTAATGTGGATGCCACATAAACTTTTTCCGTATTTAAACTATTCATATCCCTGCTTAGGTCTCCTGATAGGTTATAGGGCCGCACCACTACTTCATCCAATTCATTAATAAACTCCTCCAACGGCACTAATATAGATCTGCTTTCCAGCATTGCCCTTGATACTACCAGGATCATACGTTTGTACTGAACTGCAGAGAACAAGATAGTGTCATTTAGTTTAGTAGAAATTGAAAACCTCCCTTCCGCATCTGTTATTGTAGCTCTTTTAGAAGAGATATTCATAACATGGACATCTGCAATACCCTTATTTGAGTTTGTAACTTTTCCATTTAATTTGTAAAAAAAAACGGATTGTGCTGAAGCACCGGTGACAATCAGGAAAAAAAACAAGAAAAATTTCTTATTCCTTAGCATTCATCTGTTTTAAGAATATATTACTTTGGATTACCAAAAATTCAATGAGTTCAAATTCATTGTCTTTTTTCAATAAGGTGCGAGGGGGTATTTTTTCATCACAATAGATTAAAAAAGCGTCTATTTGATCTTGCGGAATCTTTAGATCCAAAACAAAAAATTCATCATCATAAACCAGTCGCAAGACTTCACTTACCTTTAAAGGCTCTTGATCCTCATTTGAATTATCTTTTTTGGTATTCACAAGGGCCTTAAATATGTTAACAAAATTAATTCCATCTTGCATTATACCCCGTGTTATTTTGTCCTCGGCAATATTTACAACTTCGGTAGTCTGGTCGGTCTCGTATTCAACCTTTTTAAAATCCTCGTTTTGAAGTTC
>Ga0209456_10000047_pt1 | contig 57127 bp, 56 predicted proteins | sample COG_11_FD_184755 | JGI IMG/M metagenome (GOLD analysis project Ga0209456, IMG submission 184755) | Pelagic marine sediment microbial communities from the LTER site Helgoland, North Sea, for post-phytoplankton bloom and carbon turnover... | ecosystem: Environmental > Aquatic > Marine > Neritic...
CGAGGGGGCGCGGGCTTTCGCCGAGAAACGAGAGCCGGTATGGAAAGGACGATAGCCACTGGATCCCGGCGCATGCCTGGATGACGGTGGTAGTAGTTTCTGGACAGGAGCTTGGTAGACGTTTGCGAACGTTGTGTAGAGCGAGGTCTGCGTGACAAAAGCGATATTGAAGGAAAACGGCCCGGGCGTTTTTCTGATCGGCACCGCCTGCCTGCTGCTCCTGATGTCGTTCGGATACCGCTCCGGGTTCGGTTTGTTCGTCAAACCTATCACGGAGGCAAACGGCTGGGGCCGGGAAGTCATCTCCCTGGCTCTCGCGATACAGAATCTTTGCTGGGGCATCGTAGCCGTGTTTGCCGGCGCACTTGCCGACCGCTTCGGAAACGTCAAGGTGATCGTCATCAGTACGGTGCTGTACGCACTCGGCATGTATCTCATGGCGGGTGTCGACAGTCCGTGGATGCTGCACACCTCGGCCGGCGTACTGGTGGGCGCCGGAGTGGCCGGCACGTCCTTCGGCATCGTACTCCCCGCAATGGCGCGGGCCGTAGGCGAAGAGCGCCGGCAATGGGCGCTCGGCCTCGGCACTGCGGCGGGATCGTTGGGCCAGTTCGCCATGGTTCCGGTTGCCCAGGGACTAATCACCGATTTCGGCTGGATCAACGCGTTGCACATCCTGTCGGTGTCGTGTTTGTTCATGGCCCTGCTGGCCATACCGCTCGCGCCGTATTCCGGCCATGCGGAATCGAGGCAGCGGGGCGGGGACCAGAGCGTGCCCGAGGCTTTGCGCGAGGCGGCGGGCCACAGGTCCTACGTCTTGCTGGTTCTTGGGTTCTTTGTCTGTGGATTTCACGTCGCATTCATCACGGCGCACATGCCGGCCTTCCTGTCCGATGCCGGTTTCGAGGACTGGGTGGGGGCATTGAGTATTTCCATCATTGGTCTGTGCAACGTGGTCGGCGCCTACATGGCTGGCGTGTGGTCGGGCACCTTTCCCAAACGGCATATGCTGGTAATCATCTATCTGGGCCGGGCCGTGGCCATCAGCGCGTTCTTGTTGATTCCCTTTAGCCTGGTATCGGTGCTGACATTCAGCGCCGTGATGGGATTCTTGTGGCTGGCTACGGTTCCACCGACCTCCGGGCTGGTGGCGGTGATGTTCGGCACTCGTTACATGGCGATGTTGTATGGCGTGGTGTTTTTCGGCCATCAGTTGGGCAGCTTCAGCGGTGTCTGGCTGGGCGGCTGGCTGTACGACAGGACCGGCAGCTACGACCCGGTCTGGTGGGCCGGCATTGTCCTCGGGGTCGTCGCGGCAATATTGCACTGGCCGATCCGTGAACGTCCAGTCGCACGATTGGCTGCAAGCAATGCCTGATGACAATATCGCGGCGGCGCCGCTCCTACAAAAAATGGATGGTGTCGGATTGGAACTGTAGGAGGCGCGCCCCGCGCCGATTACAACTGGTCCTGTTTTTAAGGTATTGTCTTGGCTATGACTTCACAACAACGCCGAATTCTCGCACTGCAGCATATCGCCATAGAACATCCCGGAATTTTCCGATCGTTCCTGGCGGAAGACGGGATCTCCTGGGATGCCGTCCAACTCGACCAGGGAGATACCATTCCCGATCTCCATGGTTACGACGCGTTGTGGGTCATGGGTGGACCGATGGATGTGTGGCAGAAGCTGGAACATCCGTGGCTTGAGTCGGAGATCGAGGTCGTACGCGAAGCCGTGGCCAAACGCAAGCTGCCTTACCTGGGACTCTGCCTCGGACATCAACTACTGGCGGAGGCGCTCGGTGGCCGGGTCGGACCGTCCGATCAGCCGGAAATTGGAATTCTCGAAGTTTATCTGACCGACGCGGGTAAGCGCAGCCCACTGTTTAAAGGATTGTCTGATACAACCCGGTGTCTGCAATGGCATAGCGCGGAGGTTCTCGGGATCCCGGATGATGTCGAAGTGCTGGCTTCGACACCGGCGTGCCGGGTGCAGGCCCTGTCGGTCAATGGCAACGCCCTCGGCTTGCAGTACCACGTTGAGATCTCCTCGGAGACCGTTTCCGAATGGGCGAAAGTCGCGGAGTACAAGCAGGCGCTGGAGCTTAATCTCGGCAGCAATGCCGTCGAAAAAATGGAGGCGGAAGCGGCCGCTAGTATGGATGATTTCAACCGCTGCGCGCGAATTGTTTACGACAACTGGAAGACGAATGCGTTTGGCTGATCAATATCTCGGATTTTTATAGTATGACCAGAACTCTGCCGTCGCACTGGTACCACGACGTCGCGATCTACAATCAAGAGAAAGATAAAATATTCAAACAGGCCTGGTGGCCGGTAGGCCCAGAGCGCGCATTGGTTGCAGCGGGTGCATATTGCGCATTGAAACTATTTGGACATCCCCTGCTGCTGGTCCGTGGCCACGATCAGACACTGCGGGCCTTTCACAACGTGTGCCGACACCGCGCGTCGCCACTGTTGCAGGAGGGTGACGGGACCTGCGGTGCGATTCGTTGTCCCTACCACGGCTGGCTGTACGGGCTCGACGGCAAGTTGCAGAAGGTTCCGCTGTTTGGTGATGACAATGGTTTCGATCCAAATGAGCATGGGCTGATGCCCGTGCGGGTCGAAAATTGGCGCGGCCTCGTATTTGTCTGTTTGAGTGATAAAACATCGGACCTGCTTTCCTGGCTGGGCAGCGTGGACACCCTCTGTGCACCGTTTCCCGGCCCCGAGGATCTCGAACTGTACAAGTCGTTCGAGATACAGGGCAGCGCCAACTGGAAGGCTTACTGTGATAACACGCTTGAAGGTTACCACCTGAATCTGGTGCACCCGCGCCTTGCGCAGGCGCTTGCCAAGGGATCGGTAGAAATTAAATCATATGACGAAGGCCGGGTGGTGGCGTTCCACGTGACCTACGGCAGTCAGAGTGAAGGCGCCGAGCTGCGCGGCAATGAGGGTGTCTGGGTCTATCGCTTCCCAGGATTTCAGTTGACCGCGAGCGCGAATGTGTTCAAGGGCGAGCGCATCGAACCGGCTTCGCCCAACCGGCTGAGATCAATGAACTGGCTATGGTATCAGGGTATCAGCGAGGAGCAGGTCGAAGACGCCTGCGCTTGGAGCGAACTGGTCGTCCACGAAGACTTGGGTGCGTGCGAGGGTGTGCAGGTCAACCTCGAAGCCGGTGCTTACACCGACGGTCCGCTGTCGCCGCTGCAGGAGACGCACGTGGCGCGATTTCAGGAGTTGGTGAGGGGGGCGCTGGGAGCCTAAGATTCGGCTCCTGAACGAATGACCGTTCAGCTGCTCGATGACTATGCCGGCGGACTTCCCGGGTTCATGGCGCCGAGATAGGCTTTCACGACGTCTTTCAATACCGGGATCAGCTTCTCGGCTTTTTCCTCGTCGTATTCGTGTGACTCTTCGTCGATGTAAGCCACATGGCCGATTTCCATCTGGATGGCGTGCGCGTGCTTTGCCGGTTTTCCGTAGTGGCGCGTTATGTAGCCCCCGATAAAATGGCCATTGATGGTCGATGTAAAACCGCTGGCCCTGATGACCTCGGCAATCGCATAACCACATTCAGGCGCGCAGCTCTCCGCGTTGTTGGTGCCCAGGTTCAGGTCGGGAAGTTTGCCCTTGAACAGATTCGGAATGCGCGACGCGATGGCGTGTGCGTCGTAAATCAGTGCATAGCCGTGTTCCTCCTTCATCTGTGCCACGACCTCGGTAATCTTGGTGTGGTAAGGCCGCCAGTACGTATCCAATCGTTCGTTGATATCTTCCTCGGTGAACGGTTCCTCTGCCGCGTACAGCGGTGAACCGTCGAACAGGGTCACGGGAATCAGCCCCGAACCTTTTTCATCTTCATACAGATTCTTGTCGTCCGGCGGCCGGTTCAGATCGACAACGTAACGGCTGTAGTTGGCAACAATCAGGTGGGCTCCAAGGTCCTTTACGAATTCATATAGCCGCGGTACGAACCAGTCGGTGTCGGGCAGTTTCTTGCCGGCGTTGCTGAACCGCCCGAAGATGTTGTCCGGTATTTTGGTCCCTGCGTGGGGAATGCTTACCAACAGGGGTAGGTGCCCGCTGTGGAACTCGAAGAGATCGGTCATTTTGTTAAGCTCTGTCAGGCGTTGGTTTCGAGGTATCCGCTAATCCACTCCCCGAAGGCGCCGTCACCGATCAGCTTCGACACCGCTTCAAGGTCTGGTTGAAAATACCGATCTTGCTCCCACTTCGGGACGGTGTTCCGGATGGCCCGGAACGCTCTCTCAATGGCGTCATTGGAACGCATGGGCCGCCTTAAATCAATACCCTGCGCGGCTGCCAGAAGCTCCACCGCCAGAATGTACCGTGTATTTTCGTTCATTTCGGTCAGCCGCCGTGCGGCGTAGGTGGCCATGCTGACGTGGTCTTCCTGATTGGCCGAAGTAGGCAGGCTGTCGACGGATGCCGGGTGTGCCAGGGACTTGTTTTCACTGGCAAGCGCGGCGGCAGTAACCTGGGCCACCATGAATCCGGAATTGAGGCCCGCATCGTCGACCAGGAACGGCGGCAACTGGCTCAGGCTCGAATCAATCAGCAGGGCGGTGCGGCGCTCGGATAGCGCCCCAATCTCGGCAATAGCTAACGCCAGGTTATCCGAGGCCATGGCAACGGGCTCGGCGTGAAAGTTGCCCCCGGAGAGTATTTCACCCCTGTCGGACAACACCAGCGGATTGTCCGACACGGCGTTTGCCTCGGTTTCGAGGCACGCTGCCGCATTCGTCATCTGATCCAGACACGCACCCATGACCTGCGGCTGGCACCGCATGGAGTAGGGGTCCTGAACCCGGTCGCAATTGGTGTGTGATCGCCCGATCTCGCTGGCACCCAGCAGCGAACGATAGATACGGGCTGCCTCGATCTGTCCGCGGTGGCCCCGAATTGCATTGATGGTCTCGTCGAACGGGACACGGCTGCCCAACGCGGCTTCCACCGTTATGCTGCCGGCGACGAACGCGGCGTCGAGGTTGCGTTCGCCCTGAAACAATCCCTTGAGCGCCAGAGCCGTCGACACCTGGGTCCCGTTCAACAGGCCCAGGCCGTCCTTTGCCGCCAATTCGATCGGGCGCAGCCCGGCATTTTCAAGGGCCGTAATGCTGTCCATGAGCCCGCCGTCCGTTCTGATCTGTCCCCGGCCGATCAGCGGCAGACTCATGTGGGCCAGCGGGGCGAGGTCGCCGGATGCGCCCACCGAACCCTTCGCGGGCACCGCGGGGTAGAGGCCGCGGTTGTACATGGCGATCAGCAGATCGAGTACCTGTCGGCTGACCCCGGAGTAGCCGCGCCCGAGCGCGTTGATCTTGAGCAGCAGGATCAATCTCACGGTGTCGTCGTCCAGGAGGTCGCCGACGCCTGTGGCGTGGGACAAAACGAGGTTGGTTTGCAATTCCCCCAGTTGCTCGTCATCGATGCGGGTCTGTGCCAGCCGCCCGAAGCCGGTGTTGATGCCGTAGGCTGTACCGCCCTTTTCGATGATGCTTTCCACGGTTGAGCGGCTGCGAGCGACCTGCCTCCAGGCGCTATCCGGCATTTCGATCGGGATTGCCGAGTAATAGATCCGTCGTAAATCCGACAGGGTGAGCTGCCCCGGTTCGATTCGTAGCGTTTCGGTCACGTTAAATTTCCCAATTGATCGAGTGCGCTTTTAAAGGCGAGGGCGATTGTATCCTGCAAAGGATGAATCCCGTTTGACACAATCTGCCGACCGCCCACGAAAACGTCCCGGACTCCCCCGGCGTTGCCGGAGAAAATCCAGCTGTCCAGCAACGCATCGCGTTCGCGGCCGTAAAGAATGGGGTGATCGGTATCCAGCGTGATCAGATCCGCCCGGTAACCTGGTTCGATCCGCCCGGTATACCTTCCGCAGGCCCGGGCCCCGCCGAGCACTGCGCCATCGAACAGATAACGACCCGTGCTCGCTTGTGCATTCGGATCACCAAGTACGTTGCGTGAGCGTTGCAGGAGTCGCTGACCGTACTCGAGCCATCGCAGTTCCTCCACCGGATCGACCGAAATATGGCTGTCCGATCCAATGCCGAACAGCCCGCCGCAGTCCAGATAGTCGCGTGCGGAAAAGAAACCGTCACCCAGATTGGCTTCCGTCGTCGGGCAAAGCCCCGCCACAGCGCCCGTGGACGCAACGTCTGATATTTCCGAGTCGTTCATGTGCGTGGCGTGGATCAGACACCATCCGGCGTCGATCTCGAAGTTCGACAGAAGCCACTGTACAGGGCGCTGCCCCGACCAGCTAATGCAATCTTCGATTTCCTTAGTCTGTTCCGCGATGTGGATGTGGATCGGGCCAATGTCGTTTGGACAACCGTCGAGCACTTCCTCGAGCAGTTCAAGGCTCACAGCGCGCAGGGAGTGGGGTGCGATGCCCACCCGGTGATCCGGGTCGTTGCGAGTCTCGTCTTCCAGCGCGCTGACAATGGTTAAATAACGATCGGCGTCGTTGACGAAACGTTTCTGGCCAGTTTGCGGTGTCGAAGCTCCAAAATCGCCGTATCGGTACAGTACCGGAAGGCTGGTCATGGCGATGCCGGTAGTCCGGGCGGCGGCAAGAGTGCGCAGAGACATCTCCGCCGGTTGCTGGTATGGACACCCATACTCGTCGTGATGCAGGTACTGGAACTCGGCGACCGAGGTGTATCCGGATTTCAGCATCTCTATGTAAAGCTGAGCGGCGATTGTCTCGAGTTGATCCGGCGTCATCCGGTTTGCGAAGTCGTACATGACGGTTCGCCAGCTCCAGAAGCTGTCGGCGGTCGGGCCGGAGTATTCCGCAAGTCCGGCCATCGCCCGCTGATGGGCATGGGAATGCACGTTCGGCATGCCGGGAAGGACGCAGCCGGAAAAAGGCGACTCCAGGTGTGAAGCCTTGGCCCCGGATTCCACGGCAACGATGTCACCGCGAGGATCAACGGACACGGCGACGTCCCGGGCCCACCCCGAAGGCAGCAGTGCCTGGTTGAATCTCAAGATTCGGACATCCATCTCGTCGTCCTTCATCGGCGGGTTGAGGGATTGCGCATTAGCCCGCGTTTCCCACCAGGAGCCGGGACAAGCGTTACCAATACATATAGATTTTCAAACAACATCAAATTCCTTAACATTTGCAATGCGTTGACGAGCATTCATAGCCGCCCGGTGAGAATCGCGTGCTAGAGGCTCGAATGAATATATTTGTAAATACAGCTCAGTCAAGAGGCAACGATGCATATCACCTGGGATTCGATTTGGTACAACGCCAACGTCGCGACGATGGTACCCGATACCCATGCCTACGGGATGGTTGAAAGTGGCGCGGTCTGCGTTCAACAGGGCATCGTCGACTGGGTCGGTCCGGCACACTCCCTCCCGGAAGGTTCCCTCGCTCGCGCGAAGGAAATTAAGGACTGTAGCGGTAGACTGGTCACGCCGGGGCTGGTCGACTGTCACACCCACCTGGTCTATGCGGGAAATCGGGCCGGCGAATTCGAGATGCGGTTAAAAGGGGCGAGCTATCAGGACATTGCGCGCGCCGGCGGCGGCGTTATGTCCACGGTGCGGGCCACGCGATCGGCAAGCGAGGATCAGCTGTTCGAGCAGGCCCTGCAGCGTATGAATGTACTGCTCGACAATGGCGTCACCACCGTCGAAATCAAATCCGGCTACGGTCTGGATACGGCGTCCGAAATCAAGATGCTGCGCGTGGCGAAACGGCTGGCGGACAGTACACCGGCAAACATTACAGTTACCTTTCTCGGTGCACACGCAGTACCAACAGAATATAACGGCCGGGCCGACGCATACATCGACCTAGTGTGCGAGGAAATGCTGCCACGGGTGGTTGAGGAAGGATTGGCTGACGCGGTGGATGCCTTCTGTGAAGGCATCGCCTTCTCTCCGCAACAGGTCGAGCGGGTGTTCGTCGCGGCGGCGGAACACGGGCTGGAGATCAAGTGCCACGCCGAACAACTGAGCCACCTGGGTGGCGCCGTCCTCGCCGCGCGACACGGAGCAATCTCGGCGGACCATCTCGAATACCTGCACGAGCGAGACGTAGCCGTCCTCGCGGATTCGGGCACGGTCGCGGTATTGCTGCCTGGGGCGTTCTACGTCCTGCGGGAAACCCGGTTGCCGCCGATCGAGGCCATGCGCCGTCATGGTGTACCGATGGCCATTGCCACCGACTCGAATCCTGGCAGTTCGCCCGTTTTGTCATTGACCCTGATGCTCAACATGGCGTGCACGCTGTTCGGGTTGACGCCGGAGGAGGCCCTGGCCGGCGCGACCCGGGAGGGTGCCCGCGCCCTTCGGATGGTGGATGAGACAGGCACCATCGAGCGAGGAAAACGGGCGGACCTCGCGTTGTGGAACGTCCGCGAACCGTCGGAACTCAGCTACCAGGTGGGCGGTAACCCTTGCCAGGCGGTCATGCACCGGGGACGGGTCAGGTGACCACCCTGCTTCATCGGCACCGGCGCCATCGCCGGGGGTTTTGCTGCGATATGCGGGCCTGGCATGCCCAGTGTCTCTTTACTTTATACTAACAGCCGGTACGATCGGGTGGCACGCTGCCGGCCCCAACAGAATCGGCGCGTCAACTCAGGAGCAAGCACATGACTGTCACAGCTGCAACAGTACCCAACCGACTTGACGAGCAACGCGTGATCCGTTCGCCGCGCGGAGCGGAGCTCACCTGCAAGAGCTGGTTGACCGAGGCCCCGTACCGGATGCTGCACAATAATCTCGACCCGGAAGTCGCCGAGCGGCCCGAGGAACTGGTGGTCTACGGCGGTATCGGCCGCGCCGCACGCAACTGGGAGTGTTTCGACCAAATCTGCGACGCCCTGACGCGCCTCGAATCGGACGAAAGTCTGCTGATACAGTCCGGTAAGCCGGTCGGTGTGTTCAAGTCGCACCAGGATGCGCCACGTGTGCTCATCGCCAATTCCAATCTCGTGCATAGATGGGCGACATGGGAGCATTTCAACGAGCTGGACCGGAAAGGCCTGATGATGTATGGCCAGATGACGGCGGGCTCCTGGATTTATATCGGCAGCCAGGGCATCGTTCAGGGCACCTACGAAACTTTCGTGGAGCTGGCACGTCAGCATTACGGCGGCGACGCGCGAGGCAGGTGGATATTGACCGCCGGCCTGGGCGGTATGGGTGGTGCGCAACCACTCGCCGCAACCCTGAGCGGATTCAGCATGCTGGCAATCGAATGCGACGAGACCCGCATCGACTTCCGACTGCGCACGCGGTACCTGGATAAAAAAGCGGCAGGCCTGGACGAGGCACTGAAGCTGATCGATGACGCGACCGAACGTGGCCAAGCGCTATCCGTCGGCTTGTGCGGTAACGCCGCGGAAATCGTGCCGCGATTGCTAGAGCGCGGCGTCAAACCGGACGCGGTGACCGATCAAACCTCCGCCCACGACCCGGTCAACGGCTATCTGCCCATCGGGTGGACAGTCGAAAAATGGCGGACAGCGGCAAAGATTGAACCGGACCGGGTGGCAATCGAGGCCCGAAAATCCATGGCAGTTCACGTCAGGGCCATGCTGGGTTTTTACCACCAGGGCATCCCGACCATAGACTACGGCAACAACATCCGGCAGGAAGCCAGGGACATGGGCGTGGAGAACGCCTTCGATTTTCCGGGATTCGTGCCGGCATGCATCCGGCCGTTGTTCTGCCGAGGCAAGGGACCGTTCCGCTGGGTGGCGCTATCGGGGGATCCGGAGGACATTTACAGCACCGATGCCAAAGTCAAGGAGCTGATGCCCGACGACCGACATCTGCACAACTGGCTGGACATGGCCCGGGAACGCATCGCGTTCCAGGGGTTGCCGGCAAGGATCTGCTGGGTGGGGCTCGGCGACCGCCACCGCCTTGGTCTGGCATTCAACGAGATGGTCAGGAACGGCGAATTGAAAGCTCCCGTGGTCATCGGCAGGGACCACCTGGACTCCGGCTCCGTGGCGAGCCCGAACCGGGAAACCGAATCCATGCGGGACGGTTCGGATGCCGTCGCGGACTGGCCGCTGCTCAACGCCCTGCTGAATGCCGCAAGCGGCGCCACCTGGGTGTCTATCCATCACGGCGGTGGCGTAGGCATGGGGTACTCGCTGCACGCCGGCCTGGTCATCGTGTGTGACGGCACGGACGCGGCGGCGAAGCGCATCGAACGGGTGCTGTGGAACGACCCGGCCACCGGCGTCATGCGTCACGCCGATGCGGGATACGAACTGGCGATCGAATGTGCCAGGGAAAAGGGTCTGGATCTCCCGGGAATAGATCTGTAAAACCCGAAACCACTTCACTCGATAAGCCACCTCTGTCTCGGAGTACCAAACGATGCCTAGAAGGCCACGGACCGATAGCCGCCGGCGGCGCCGTACCGACAGGGCAGGGAAAGAACTGGATCAGCCGCCGTTTCGCCAGCTTCGGAATCCGTACCACCCGGTAGAACCCCTGTCGGCGGATGAAATCGAGGCCATACACAACGCCTCGCTTACCGTGCTGGAAGACATCGGCATCAATTTCCTATTGCCGCAGGCCCGCGAAATCCTGAAAGCGGCGGGTGCGGATGTGGACAAGGACGGTGCCCGGGTCCGGTTCGACCGGGGACTGATCGAGACGTCGCTCGGAACCATCCCGGACCGGTTCACGCTGCACGCGCGAAACCCGGAACGAAATCTTCGCTTCGGAGAAAAATTTCTCAATATCGGCTCGGTTAGCAGCCCGCCCAACGTGTCCGACATCGAGCGAGGGAGGCGCGACGGCAACTTTGCCGATTACTGTGATTTCCTCAAGCTGGCCCAGTCGCTGAACATCGTCCACATGACCCTCGGCCACCCCGTGGAGCCGCTGGATGTGGAACCGGCAATCCGACACCTCAAATCTACGCTGACCCGCATCGAACTCACGGACAAGCCATTTTCCGGCTATTCACTGGGCAGGGAACGGATTCTGGACGCGATCGAGATGGCGCGGATCGCCCGCGGAATCGGCGAAGATCAGCTGCTGCGGGAGCCCAGCCTGACCTCCAATATCAACGCCAACTCTCCGTTGCAGTTCGACATCCCGATGCTGTGGGGCATCATCGAGATGTCGAGCCGCAACCAGGTCATCAGCATCACGCCGTTCACTCTCTCGGGGGCGATGGCTCCCGTGACCGTGGCCGGCGCACTGACCCAGCAGAACGCGGAAGCCATGGCCGGCCTGGCGTTCACGCAGATGGTCAAGGCGGGCGCGCCGGTCATCTACGGTGGATTCACCTCCAACGTGGATATGAAAACCGGCTCGCCCGCCTTCGGAACGCCTGAAAATGCCAAGGCGACACTGATCGGCGGCCAGCTCGCACGTCGCTACGGCGTGCCGTATCGTTCATCCAACGTGAACGCATCGAATGCGCCGGATGCCCAGGCCGTATACGAATCGATGATGGTCACCTGGGCCGCGGTGATGGGGGGAGCCAACATGATCTACCACGGCTGCGGATGGCTCGAGGGGGGGCTGACCGCTTCGTTCGAAAAATTTATCATCGATGCCGAAATCATGCAGATGATGGCGGCTTTCCTGCAGCCGCTGGGCGTCACCCCTGACGATCTGGCGGTGGAAGCCATGCGCGACGTCGGACCCGGCGGGCATTTTTTCAGCACACCGCACACTCTCGACCGGTATGAGACCGCATTCTACAAGCCCATCCTGTCCGACTGGCGGAATTACGAGACCTGGGCTGAGGATGGGTCGGTGGATGCGACGCATCGGGCGCACAGGATCTACAAACGTCTGGTGGAAGAATATGAACAGCCGCCACTGGATCAGGGGATTCGGGAGGAATTGGAAGCCTTCGTCGCCCGCCGGATCGAGGAGGGCGGGGCGCCGATGAATTGAACGCACGGCAATGGCCTGTCAATGCGGTCGTAGGCATCGCTCGATACAACAAGTCTCACAGGATTCAGGCATTTGACAAAATCTGGCATCGGCCCCGCAAGCCTAGTGCTGGCCTTGCTTTAATAATGTGTTGCAACTTATTGAAATTGGTTAAGAATATGCATTTCTTCATAAATGACTTGAACAAAGTTTCCGCGGTAACGCGTGGCCATTCCTCTATCTCATGACAATCCATCCCCCAGGCATCGAACAACGCTTTGAAATAGGCGCACTCCCCGAGATTGATATCGACGCCGTCATTGCCCCCATCATCCGGGATTCGACCCGGTCGCCCATCGTCGAATCCGTTCCCGCAGCAGAGCTTTTTGCCCGGCTGCCGCGTGAGATTCCTGCGATAGGCACCTCACTGGAGATGGTGATGAGCGAGGTCCAGTCCGTCGTGATCGACCACTGTCGTCGGAACGCCCATCCCGGTTTCTATGGCTATGTCGCCGGTTCGGGCCTGCCGACGGACCCGCTGTCCCACGCCATGGTCGCGGCGCTGAACCAGAACACCATAGGCTATGCGGGTGCCCCCGGCCCGGTAACGGTGGAAAGAACGGTGCTGGACTGGATGCGGCAGCTGACCGGCATGCCGGCGGGCGCGGAGGGGGCGATTGTGAGCTGCGGGTCCGTGGCCAATCTGTCGAGCATGACCGCGGCGCTCTATTCCGCCATTGGCAGCGAATACCTGAACCGGGGGATCGGGAGCTACGATAAAGGGCAACCGGTCATCGTGACCTCGAAAATGGCGCACTTTTCGATGCAGCGGGCGGCGATCGTTCTGGGGCTGGGTGTGGACCAGGTGCTCCTGGTGGATCACGACGAACATTTCCGCATGCGGCCGGATCACCTTACCGCAGTGCTGGACGAGTGCGGAAGCCGGGGCCGTGTACCGGTGTGCGTCGTCGGGACCGCCGGGGCGACGGTCACCGGATCGATCGATCCGCTCGATTCGATAGCGGATATCTGCGGAGTTCGAAACATCTGGTTCCACGTAGACGCCGCCTACGGAGGTGCGGGATTGCTGAGCCAGAAACTGAGACCCAGATTTGCCGGGATTGAGCGCGCGGATTCGATCTGCATGGATCTCCACAAATGGTTCTATCTAGGATTCGACGGCAGCGTGGTGTTGTACCGAAATCCAGGTGATGCACGTAACGTGTTTTACACACGCTCGGACTATGTGCAGTTTCCGAAGGACGGCCCGCCCGAGGAGCACATGTTCTTTCACTTCAGCCCGGAGCTATCCCGACGCTTCAGGGGCCTCCCGGCTTACATTGCGTTCCGCTACTTCGGCAGTGAGTTACTCGGTCGCAATGTGGAACTCAACCACGAGTGTGCGGCCTACCTGGCGCGACTTGTCCGTGACGCGGATGACCTTGCGTTGATCAACGATCCTGATCTTTCCATCTGCTGCTTTCGTTACGATCCTCCGGAACTGGCGCAACACCCGGCCGGCGTGGATCGATTGAATTCCCAAATACGCACTCAATTGCAGGGTGAAGGCGAATTTTACCTGTCGCCAACAGACGTTTTCGGGCGACCGGCATTGCGAGTGTGTATTTGCAGCCACACTACGCGAGCGGTCCACATGGAAAAACTGGTGGAACGCGTGCGGGAGGCGGGGCGATCACTGATGTCCTCGAAGGAGGTTGGTACCATTGCAGAATGACATGGTCATACACAAGGGCGGGTGCCACTGCGGACGGGTCCGTTTCGAGGTACAGGGCCCGGCAAGCATCAAGGTATCGGAATGCAACTGCTCAATATGCGGAAAATCCGGTTTCCTCGGCATGTCGGTGCCAAAGGAAAAATTCAGGCTGATCAAGGGTGAAGACAGCCTGACCACCTACTCATTTGGCACCGGCGTCGCCAAACACACCTTTTGCACTCACTGCGGCATCAAATCGTTCTACACGCCCCGGTCGCACCCGGACGGCATCAATGTCAACGTGCGCTGTCTGGACCCGGAGACGATCGAGAGCAAGAAGATCATTCCCTTCGACGGCCGGAACTGGGAGGAGCAATACCCCGCAGGCAAGGCAACCGGATACAGCAACTATCCGTCGGAGTGAGGGCCGCGGTCATTTGCCATTTCCGCGATCCGCTCGATCCCGGTTTTGATATTGTCTTCGCTCGACGCGAGGGAAATGTGGGTTAGCTGCAGGTGGTCTGTGCCTGTGATTCTTCGAAGGCCGGCATGACTTCCCTAATGAACAATTCCAGCGACTGTTGCTGTTGCGGGATTCCCAGGCCGTAGCTGGCGCAGTAGGTGAACTGGTCGACGCCAAGTGCCTGGTAGCGTTTCAGTTTGGCGATGACCTCATCCGGGGTGCCAAACACCAGGTTTTCCCGCAAAGTATTGCGGCTGAATTCTTGGCGGCTTGATAATTCAGCAAGGTTGACCACTTCCGGGAAGCCATTGTTGACCCCGCCCAGGTTTTTGAACAGATTTTCGAATCGGCCCAATTGTCCGATGCATGCATCGACAGCCGCGTTTACCTGGTCATCACTGGCGCAAACCGCGGAATAACGCATGGTTGTAAACTGGGGTCGTTTCGCCTCCGGATGTTTGGCCAAAGCATCGTCTAAACGCTGTTTGTAGGTTTCGACCTCGGAGAAGGGGCGGGTGAGTGCCCAGGTCATAATGTTGCATTCATTGGCCACCGCCCAGTCGAATGTAATTGGCGCGCGTGCCGCCACCCAGATCGGAGGATGGGGCTCCTGCACCGGCTTGGGCACGGAAGTGGCAGCTGGAAACTTCCAGTAGGTTCCGTCGTGTTCGTAGTCGCCCCGCCACAGGGCTTTCAACGCGGGCAACATCTCGTGCGCATATTTGTAGCCCTCGGTTTGCTTGAGGCCGCCGGCCATGCGGTCGAACTCCCGCTGGTAGGCTCCGCTGCCGATGCCGAATTCCAGGCGGCCGCCGCTGTAAAGATCCAGCAGCGCCGCCTCCCCGGCCAGATTGATGGGGTGCCAGTAGGGGGCAACGACCACCGCCGTGCCCAGGCGTATCCGGGAGGTGTGCGCCGCGAACCAGGTCAGGATCTGGAATGGATTGGGGGCGATGGTCATTTCCAGAGCGTGGTGTTCGGCGGCCCATACGCTCTCGAACCCGCCTTCTTCGGCAACCTGCACCATTTGCAGGTTGTGGCGCATGACCTCGTCCATGCTGATGTCCGACTGCATTCTTTCCATGTTGATTACGAGCTGAAATTTCATCGTCCGTCTCTGTAATGTGGGGCCAATGTTGGAGGCAAGACTAATCAATTCTGCTCCGGCGTTCAAACAATAGTGCTTATGTGGTTGATCGGTCTGGGGATGAGGCGGTGAAAACAGGGGTGGAAACGGGCATTCAACCCGCACAGAGGTGACATGAGTGCCTATCAATCGATTATCATCGTATGCACCGCTCGCGGGTGATAGGAAGGGGGGCACCGGTACGGACATCTTGAAGAAAAAATGATACTACGTTTACCCAGCATCAAAAAATTAAAAGCGTTTTCGCTCGAGCCGGGGACCATCGTCTCTGAAAAGTATGAAATCATCAACCTTCTCGGCCGGGGCTGGGAAGGAGAGGTGTACCTGATCCGTGAACTGTCTACAGGTATTGAACGTACGGCGAAGTTTTTCTTTCCCGAACGTAACGTCAGGGACAGGAACCTGCGCTCCTATGCCCGTAAGCTGCACAAGCTTCGCAACTGCCCGATAGTCATTCACTACCACACGCGGGACGTGGTCAGCGTCCAGGGACATAAAATATCGTTCCTGGTTTCCGAGTATGTCGAGGGAGAGCTGCTGTCCACGTTTCTGGAAAGGCAGCCGGGCGGGCGCCTGAGTCCATTTGCGGCAACCCATTTGCTCTACGCCCTGGCAACGGGCATTCGCTGCGTCCACGGGCTCGGCGAATACCACGGCGATCTGCACACCGACAATATCATCGTGCAGCGGTTTGGACTGGAATTCGAACTGAAGCTGTTGGATATGTTCTACCGGGGGTCGACCCGCAAGGAGTACATGCACGACGACCTGATCGATCTGATCCATGTCTATCGCGAGGCCCTCGGCGGGGCGAAGTATTATTCTCGGCAGTCCGAGGCGGTAAAGTACATCTGCTGCGGGCTGCGTCGGGGCTTGATACTGAAGAAATTTCGTTCCGTGCGGCATCTCTGCCACCACCTGGAAACGATGCACATGTAGGTGACGCATGCCGGAGATCCGCAGCTATTTCGATCAAAATTCCGAATCCCCGGATATCAATAATCTGGCTGGTCGGGAAGTCGCTGTGTTCAGTTCACGGTCTCCCGCCAAGACCACCCGAAACGAAGACTGCGTAGCGTGGATCGCCTGGCGCAACGCCCTGCTCGTGATGCTGGCGGACGGTATGGGCGGGCAGCCGGGAGGTGGTGACGCCGCGGAGCTTGCTATCCAGGTGCTGGTGGACCGCTTCAAAAACGTCAACGACGATCAGATCAGCCCCGACGTATTCCGGGGAGGAGTCCTGGACGCCTTCGAACGGGCAAACCTCGAGATTCAGAAATTAGGGATTGGTTCAGCAACCACGCTGACCGCCGTCACCGTTGTCGACAGCAGCATCCGCGTATTCAACGCGGGGGATTCCAGCACGTTGATCTGTGGCGGGCAGGGAAAGGTGAAATTCGCCAATACCGCACATTCCCCGACGGGCTACGCCATCGCGGCCGGCATACTTGACAGTGACGACGCGCTGCACCATGACGAGCGGCACCTGATATCCAACATCGTGGGCTCGCCGGAGATGCACATCGACATGGGTCCCGTTCAAAAAATCAGACCGCGAGACCGGATCGTGGTGGCAAGCGACGGTCTCTGGGACAACATGTACCTGGACGAGATCAACAAGGCGATCCGCATCGTCCCGCTGTACAAGGCGGCCAATTTCATCTTCAAGACCTGCCAGTCACGCATGACCCGTGATGGAGGTCAACTGCCGGGCCACGCGGATGATCTGAGTTTTGTCATCATTCGTGGCGTCCCCAAATCCATTGTGACCCCGGCGGAGCAAATTTCCTTACCCGATGTGTCGGAAAACACGCCGACCGAAACGGATCTCTGAGACGCAGCGCCTCTAAAGTCTGAAAACACCGGGGCTTGACCCCATGCAACCCGGGATGGGCCGGCCGCGAAACAATTCCCGATCAGTATCTCGGAACGTTTTTGTCGACTTCCAGCGACCAGGCGTCTATGCCGCCGGCGAGGTTGTGCACATTGGTGTAGCCCTGCTTTCTGAAATACTCCCCCGCGGACTGGCTCCTGTGGCCATGGTGGCAGTAAAAGACGAGCATTTCGTCCCGGGGTAGTTTCTCGATGAATTCAGCCGCCTCCTGGTCCAGAAGGTGCGAATCGGCGAGGCGGGCCTTTTCCAGTTCATGAGGTTCGCGTACGTCGAACAGATGAAATTTTTGCCCATTATCCATTGCCTGGCGCAGCTCTCGGGGCGTGGTTTGTTTGACGGGCGGCGGCGCATTGGGATTATGGATATTGAAGGCCGCACCCTGCGGGGTTTCCGTGAACCCGATCTCAAGGCCATTTGCGCGCTGGGCGGACATGAGGTCGAACAGGATCTCGACGCCGTTTGATTCCGCCTTGATTTCGTGCCCCTGCGCCGGACTCAAGTCGAACTGGTGGTCCCACCCTGCACCGATTTTCAAATGCACGGCGACGCCGGGTTGCTGCTCTGCGGCCTGCTTGATCACGGATGCGGCTTCGTCGCTGATATGGATTTGCGGCGCCGTCGCTTCGGGGAGGGTGATGTCCAGTGCGCGATGCAGCTCACCGTTATTAAACATCTGCTGGACGATATCGCAGCCGCCAACGAATTCCCTGTTGATATACAGCTGCGGTATCGTCGGCCACTGTGAGAATTGTTTGACGCCTTCGCGTATCTCCTGGTGCTCCAGAACGTTGACGGTGAAATAATTGGTGACCAGGCTGTCCAAGATGCCGACCACCGAAGCGGAAAATCCGCACTGCGGTTGTGTCTTGGTTCCTTTCATAAACAGGACGATCTTGTTCGAGGAAATTACCGTCTCGATCTGTTGGATTACTTGCTCATTCATGGTGTTTCGAAGCCCTCTCTCGCATTCGTTAAACCAGTCCCGCATTATAGCGACAGATCGATCCGCGTATTGCCGAGGGACGGTCGGTTCGTCAACGGCACTGGATCAACACACTATCCGGTTTTTTTCGCCCGGGAGAGCTTGCCGAATCGCGAAATCAGTTCCGAAATGACAAATTTTGCGGCTTTCCACGCGTGATGACCATTGCACCGCCGGGGAAATCTGAATAAGGTAGCGATTATTAGCAAGAATAAGGTGCAAACCAAAGGGGATTTATGGCCGAAGCGGCCATCGTTGTCGAAGATCTGTACAAGAGTTTTGGTCAACTCGAGGTTCTGAAAGGGATCTCTCTTAAGGCAGACGAGCACGATGTGGTTTCCATCCTGGGCAGCAGCGGGTCGGGAAAAAGCACGTTCTTGCGCTGTATCAATCTGCTCGAAACGCCCACCTCCGGAAAGGTCTATGTACGCGGCGAGTTGATCGAGATGATGACTCGAAAATCCGGCGAGATTGTCCCCGTGAACCAGAAGCAGGTCGACCAGATACGATCAAAGGTGGCGATGGTGTTCCAGCAGTTCAATCTGTGGTCCCACATGACCGTGCTGCAGAACATCATGGAGGCGCCCGTCCACGTTCTGAAGATTCCGAAAGCGGAAGCTCGTGAACGCGCGGAAGCGGTATTGAAGCGCGTTGGCATGATCGACAGGAAGGACTACTACCCGGCCCATCTGTCCGGCGGGCAGCAGCAGCGCGCGGCGATCGCCCGCGCGCTGGCGATGGAACCCGACGTCATGCTGTTCGACGAACCCACGTCGGCCCTCGATCCCGAGCTGGTCGGTGAAGTACTGCGCGTGATGCGCAGCCTGGCGGAGGAGGGGCGGACCATGCTGGTGGTGACCCACGAGATAGGGTTCGCGCGGGAAGTCTCCAACAAGGTCATGTTCCTGCATGAGGGTCTGGTCGAGTGCCAGGGCGCACCGGGGGACGTATTCGAAAACCCCGATTCCGAACGTTTCAAGCAATTCCTGGCGGGAACCCTGAAGTAGCGGCACATGTCGCCGTCGGGAAATCGAAGTCTTGTGAGCCGGGCCCGTAAACGGGGCTGCTCAGAAGTATTAACCACCACCCATTGAATAGAGGACGAGTCATGCGAAAATTTATTAGTGCAATCACCGCCGCCGCGGTACTGATGCTCGGGTCCAGCCTGTCCATGGCAGGCGACTGGAGCAAGGTGAGGATTGGAGTCGAAGGCGCCTATCCGCCGTTTAGCTGGGTTGAGGCTGACGGGACGCTGAAGGGCTTCGACATCGACATTGCCAACGCCTTGTGCAAGGAAATCGGCGCGGAGTGCACCCTGGTGCAGCAGGACTGGGACGGCATTATCCCATCACTGCTGGCCAAGAAGTACGATGCTATCATCGCCTCGATGTCGATTACCCCTGAGCGCAAGAAAAAAGTGGCATTCAGCAACAAGTATTACAATACGCCCGCCAAGTTCGCACGTATGAAGGGATCCGGCATCGAAATCAACAAGGAAGGACTTGCCGGGAAGACTGTGGGTGTGCAACGCGCGACAACCCACGATAACTTCATTACGGCCGAGTTCGGGGACGCCGTGACAATCAAACGGTATGGCACGCAGGATGAGGCCTATCTTGATGCCGTGTCGGGCCGGGTCGACCTGATCCTGGCTGACTCCGTGGCCATGGACGACGGGTTTCTGAGCACCGACAACGGCAAGGACTGGGAATTCGTCGGCCCGGGTTTCACGGAGGAAAAATATTTCGGTCCGGGAGCAGGCATCGCCATTCGTAAAGAGGATGCGGACCTGGTGGAGAAGTTCAATGCGGCCATCGCCACCATCCGCTCCAACGGCACCTACGAGGCCATCAACAAGAAATACTTCGAGTTTGATGTATACGGTGACTAATCGGAGCCGGAATCACCTGATTCGATCTCCCCTCCCCGCAATGGGGAGGGGAAAAATCAAGCCATTGGTGGTTGCTCATGCTTGATCTGCACGGCTATTTTCCATTCATCCTCAAGGGTATGGCGGTGACTGTTCAGGTGGCCCTGTTTTCGCTGTTCGTCGCAGTGGTGCTGGGCATGCTCGGCGCTGTTGCCAAACTGTCGAAATCGCGAGTCGCGCAGGTCATTGCCGGGTTTTACACCACGATCATACGCGGTGTGCCAGATCTCGTATTGATGATGATCATATTTTTTGGCGGGCAGTTGGTGGTCAACAATATTTCCGAATCCCTCGGGTGGGGATATGTCGACATCAGCCCGTTCATTGCCGGGACCCTGACTATTGGATTCATCTTCGGCGCCTACATGGCGGAAACATTCCGCGGCGGGATACTCGCGGTTTCCCGCGGCGAGATCGAAGCGGGCTACGCGTTCGGGATGACCGCCAAACAGGTATTTTTCCGTATTACGCTGCCCGCCATGGTCCGGCACGCGCTGCCCGCTTTCGGCAACAACTGGATGGTCCTGGTCAAGGCCACTGCACTGGTGTCCGTGATCGGCCTGCAGGACATGGTCTACAACGCCAATCAGGCCGGCGGTACGACCCGGCAACCGTTTACATTTCTGCTGGTCGTCGCATTTTTGTATCTTTTGATTACCGGCGTTTCGGACCTGGCGCTGAAGTGGGCGGACAGGAGATTCAGCGTCGGGGTGCGCAGGGCCTGAAGCATGAGTTTCAAGGATAAATGTGACGCCTGGGGTTTGCCGGCCGAACCGATCGATTTCAGCGCGATCGTCTGCAACCTGCCCCTCTATATGGAAGGATTGTGGATTACCATTCAGCTGGTCACTATGGCGCTGGCCATCGGCCTGGTACTGTCGGTACCCACCGCCTTGCTTGCATCTTCCCGGAATATTTTTGTCAAGGCCCTGCCCAAGGCGTTCATCTATTTCTTTCGCGGCACGCCGCTGCTGGTACAGATGTTCCTTATCTACTATGGTTTTGGCCAGTTCGAAGCCATTCGCGGTAGTTTCGTGTGGCCGGTGTTCCGGGAGGCGTACTGGTGTGCGCTCATTGCCTTTTCTCTGAACACGGCGGGCTACACAGCCGAAATATTGCGCGGCGCCATCCAACAGACCCCGTTCGGTGAAATAGAGGCGGCCAAGGCCTGCGGCATGTCGGGCGCTACGATACAGAGACGCATCATACTTCCGAGCGCATTTCGAAGGGCGCTCCCCGCCTACGGCAACGAAGTGATCTTCATGCTGCATGGCAGCGCACTTGCCGGCGTGATCACCATCATCGATCTGTTTGGCGCGGCACGCATCGTCAACTCGCGCTACTTCGTGCCTTTCGAGTCCTACATCACTGCCGGCCTGTTTTATCTGGTCATGACATTCGCGTTGATCTGGTTATTCAAGAGACTGGAGCACCGGTGGCATGCTTATCTCCGCCCCCGGGAGACTTAGCCGATCGAGGCCGGCCGGACATGTGCCGGCGCTTCAACTCGTATGACTTTGTTTGAAAGACGGCTCCGGCTGGGTACCGGACTATTCCTGGCCGGGTACATCACCCAGCATCTGCTGAATCACACCCTCGGGCTGGTGTCCTACGAGCTGATGGAGGGCGTGAGATATCTGCTTGCCAAGGTATGGCGCAATCCCCTGGTCAACGCGATTTTGTATCTGTGTTTGATCACGCACTTCATGCTCGCACTGGTGGCGGTCTATCGCCGCAGTACGCTCAGGATGCGTCGCTGGGAGCTGGCACAAATGATCCTGGGCTTACTCATTGTACCGCTGCTCGCCGGCCATGCCACGGCAAACTGGGGTGGCCGAATTTTGCTTGGCATGGAAGTGGACTACTACTTCACCATCAGCGGTATTTTCAGCAACAGCTGGTACGTATTGCGGCAATTGCTGCTGGTCCTGGTGGCATGGCTGCACGTATGCATCGGCCTGCATTTCTGGCTGCGGATCAAACCATGGTATCGAAGCTATATCCCCGTGTTTTACGCAATCGCCCTGCTCATTCCCGTGCTTTCCGTTATTGCGGTAATGCGGGTGAGTATTGATATCAGCAGCGACGAGTTCATCGAGGAGTTCGCAATCGAGGAAGTGGCCACCGCCACGGTCGAACCCGCTATAACACCCGCCGAGCTCAAACAGATTGTTCTGATCGTCTTCTACGCGCTGTTGCTGATGGCCCTGCTGGCCCGATGGCTACGCTTGTATCTCAGCAGGAAAAAGGGGACTTTCAGGCTGGTTCACGCCAGCGGCAAGACGATCACCGGCATACGGGGGCAGACTATCCTCGAGGCCCTGAGGCTGCACGATATCCCGCACGCCTCCGTTTGCGGCGGGCGGGGACGCTGCACGACATGCCGCGTGAGAATGGGTCGGGGCTTCGTCGACTGTCCCCGGCCCGACACCCTGGAACAGAAGGCACTTTCCCGGATCAACGCGTCATCGGACATCAGACTGGCATGCCAGACCCGGCCGGCAACAGACGTCCATATCACTCCACTGGTCGCGGCCAGCGAAGGTCTGGCATCCCTGCGGCGCCCCGCTGCGGTCCAGGGCACCGAGCGGGGTGTGGTAGCGATGTTCGTGGACCTGCGGGGTTCCACCCGACTTGGCGAAACTCGGTTGCCCTACGACGTTCTGTTCATATTGAATCGTTTCTTCGCGGAAATGACCGACGTGCTGGAGAGCACCGGCGGCCACTACGCACAGTTCGCGGGAGACGGATTGATGGCTCTGTATGGTCTGGGCGCAGGTATGCGCGAGGGCTGCCGCGCGGCGCTGCTCGGGGCGGTACGGATGCAGGATCGCATCGACAGGATGAACGAAAATCTGCGCGAAGAACTGGACGAACCGCTGCGCATCGGAATAGGCATCCACTGCGGCGAGGCAATCGTGGGCACCATGGGGCCGCCCAGCGCACCGAACTATTCCGCGATTGGGGATACCATCAACGCCGCGGCACGGCTGGAGGCGCTGACCAAGGATTTCGGCGTTACGTTGATCGTTTCCACTGGCGTCATCGAGGAATCGGGCTACGACCTGGCGGGAGTTCACGTGCATCAGGTCAACGTTAGGGGCAAGTACCAGACCCTGGACGTATTTGCCGTGGACGCGGAAGCTATACGCCGGTTTGTGATGAACTGATGATATAGGGGATTCTGGTAAGAAATGCGGGCTAGCTGCTCTCGCCACCGGTACTCTTGGCCCTGAATTCGTAAATCAATGAACGTGCCTTGCCGCCGACCGTGACGTCGTGTTGTACATAGCGCAGCGCGGCGATGGCTTCATCGTAGCGTCTTTGGGCGGCATAGGCATTGGCCAGCCCGATGTGATATCCGGATACTGACGGCTGGGACCGGGTCAGCCATTGGTAGAATTCGGTTATGGCCTGCACGTCCTTGCCTTCACGAAGACCCTGCACGTATTCGCCAATAACGGTGTTGGTCTGGGTCAGAATCAGGTCGGATACACTTCGCCTGTGTTCACTGATCCGGGCCCGCTGAAATGACTCGATCGCGTTCAGGTGCCGTCCCTCGTTGCGATACACTCGGGCCCGCAGGATCAAAGCCTCGACGTCGGTGTAGTACACCGCCAGGTAGGCTTCGAGCAGCGCGGCTGCAAGATCGTATTTACCTGCCTGATTGAGACTGGACGCGTGGTCCAGAAGTTCGTCCCGATAGGTCTTGCTGAATTCCAGGTCGTGGTTGGTATAGATCCAGTCATACTGTGCTATCGCGGCATCGAATTCGGCGTTGGCCAGCAAGTGACTGAATGAATCTCGCTCGTCCGGCTGGGCGACGTCGGCTATCGGCGCCTTCGAATCGGTCTTGATGCTGAGTGTCCGAGTGAGCGCGGAATTGCTCGCGGGTTCGTCAGTGACGGCCGTGGCAACGTGGTCCGCAGCGGATTCGGGAGCTGATGATATTCCGAAATCATATAGCGCGAGGGAGCAAACGAGCAGACCGGCGCACAATCCTGCGGCCGCAAGCGACGAGGTGCGTTTGACTGGATTGAAAAAACGCACCGGTCAAAAGCGCCCACTGACTTCTAACCGTGAACAATGGACCATCGCACACCCGTTTGACGGTAACCAGAGTGAATTATATCACTTTTACGATTGGGCCCCCAATCGCGGTTGAATGCACGGTTAATCGGGAAACAGGGGGATTTGGGAGTGACTTCGCGCCTGATATAGCGCAGGCGCGAAGCGGGTTTTCTATTGGAGTGAAAGCACCCAAATGACGAGGGTTTTGGCGTCTTCCTCGCTGAGCATAGGATTGGGGGGCATGGGCACGGCACCCCAGGTTCCGGACCCGCCCTTGATCACTTTTTCCGTGAGCGCGTCCACCGCGGCGTCATCGCCTTGATATTTCGCCGCCACTTCCTTGAAAGCGGGGCCGAGGATTTTATTGTCCAGCGAGTGACAGGCTAGACAGTTTTTGCTTTTAGCCAGATCTTCGCTTGCGATCCCCGCAACTGGCAGCGCGCACAGTGCAATCACCAACAGCGGCAAAGCGGTTCGTTTCATTGTTACTCCTAGGTCCATTGAAGAAATCGTGGTTGCGTTATAGGTGTCTGACGTCTTTTGGACGGGAACTCTACCGCCCTCGATTCAGATGAGCCGCAATTCAACACTGATTCTTGGTCCCCGCCCTTGATCTAAGTCAATGAGACGTAAGAAGGCGGTGTACATAATCTGAGGTCAGTGCAAATCCCGCTCAAGAGGAGGATCTCAACATGCGTGCCTATACACTAAAGCCAGTCCTGGCGTTACTTGCCACCGTGTTCTTTTTCTGCGTATTCTCGATCAACACCAATGCCCAGACGGAGAAGAAAGGTGTGGGTGATACCGAATTACGTTACGAGGGCGCGCCTTCCGGCATCAGTCCCGAGTCGACGAAAGATATGGTCGATTCCGAAGGTCCGCCAATGTCGCTCTCCGAATTTACCTACAGTAAAAAGATTTTCTTCGAAAGATGCGCCGGTTGTCACGGCGTTCTGCGCAAGGGTGCGACCGGGAAGCCGCTCACCACGGACATTACCCGGGAGAGAGGGGCCGAGTACCTGAAGGTATTTATTACCTACGGTTCGCCGGCGGGCATGCCCAACTGGGGATCGTCAGGGGAAATGACGTCGGATGAAGTCGACATGATGGCCCGCTATCTGCAGCACGAACCGCCCCAGCCGCCTGAATGGGGTCTCGAAGAGATGCGCGGGACATGGCAGGTCGTAGTCAAACCGGAAGACCGGCCCGCCAAAAAGATGAACGACTACAACATCGAGAACGTGTTTTCGGTGACGCTGCGTGACTCGGGTCAGGTGGCGCTCATCGACGGTGATTCCAAGGAAATAATCGGCATCGTCGACACTGGTTACGCGGTGCACATCTCGCGGCTGTCCGCCTCTGGACGATATGTCTACACCATAGGCCGGGACGCGCTGATCAATCAGATCGATATGTGGATGGAAAAACCCGACACCGTGGCCAAAATCAAAGTCGGCCTGGAGGCCCGGTCGGTCGAGACCTCCAAATTCAAGGGCTTTGAGGACAAGTTCGCGATTGCCGGCACCTACTGGCCGCCCCAGTTCGTGATCATGGATGGTGATACCCTGGAACCACTCAAGATCGTGTCCACCCGCGGCATGACCGTGGACACCCAGGAGTACCACCCCGAGCCGCGTGTTGCGGCGATCGTCGCGTCGCACGAACATCCCGAATTCATCGTCAACGTCAAAGAGACCGGTAAGATCCTGCTGGTCAATTACGAAGACATTAACAACCTCCAGGTAACGACCATTGGCGCCGCGCGTTTCCTGCACGACGGCGGATGGGACTCGACCAAGCGGTATTTCCTGACCGCGGCGAACAAATCGGACATAATCGCCGTAGTGGATGCCAAGGAGCAGCGTCTGGAGAAACTCATCGATGTCGATAAAATCCCCCACCCCGGCCGCGGCGCCAACATCGTCGATCCCGAGCACGGTCCGGTGTGGGTCACCAGCGCGCTCGGCAATGAAAAGATCACCTATATTGGCACCGATCCGGTTAACAATCCGGACAAGGCATGGAGCGTGGTGCGGGTGCTGAAGGGTCAAGGTGGCGGCTCGCTGTTCGTCAAGTCCCACCCCAACTCCAAGAACCTGTGGGTCGATACGCCGCTCCATCCGGACGCCAGTGTCAGCCAGTCTATCGCGGTGTTCAATATCGACGATCCCGATGCCGGCTACGAAGTGCTTCCAATTGCCGAGTGGGCCAATGTCGGAGATGGACCAAAGCGTGTCGTCCAGCCGGAGTACAACAAGGCCGGGGACGAGGTCTGGTTTTCCGTGTGGAACGGCAAGGAGCAGCGCTCCGCGCTGGTCGTGGTCGACGACAAGACGCGGAAACTGAAGAAGGTGATAGATGATGAACGATTGATAACCCCCACGGGCAAGTTCAACGTCTACAACACCGGTCACGACGTCTACTGAAGCGAGTTGGAGTGTGCACAGGCAATCTGACCGATCATCCTGCCGGTTTCCGGCCCGAAGGTCCTGCGTCTATCTGGTAGGCGCAGGGCCGGGGGACCCGGGGCTGCTCACGGTAAAGGCGTTGTGTTTGATCAATCGAGCCGACGTCGTGGTATACGACCGACTGGTATCCGATGACGTGATGCGGATGGTGCCGGCCGGCGTATCGCGCATTTTTGCCGGTAAGGAAACCGGCCATCACCCCGTGCCCCAGCATGAGATCAACGATACGCTCGTCCGGCTGGCGCGTGCGGGAAGGAAAGTGGTGCGGCTGAAAGGCGGAGACCCTTTCGTGTTCGGCCGGGGCGCCGAGGAAGCTCTATACCTTGCTGAACGGGGTATCGATTTCGAGATCGTACCCGGCATTACGTCGGCTACGGCCTGCACGTCCTATGCCGGAATCCCGTTGACTCACAGGGATTACGCCCAGAGCGTGGTCTTTATCACCGGACACGGTCGAAAAGGAAAACTCTTGGAAAAGGAGATTGCGAGGCAGTACGGTGGTAACCGGAATGCCACCCTGGTGGTATTCATGGGCGTGGGGCGGCTGCGCCAGATTATGGCTGCGCTCATTGACGGCGGCATGAGTCGCGATACGCCGGTGGCACTGATAGAGCGCGGCACAACGGCGGATCAAAGGCGTGTTCTGACCGCGGTGGGGCGGGCATCTATCGACGCCGTCGAAGCGGAATTGGCGGCACCGGCGCTGATCGTCATCGGCAAGGTGGTCGAACTGGCCGGGAGACTGGATTGGTTCGTACCGGCTCCCCGATACGATGAAGAGTGCGCGCAATCAGGAAGCTGAATGATCAGAACGGTGATTGCGCTGTTCGTGCCGATGTTGGCCGGGCTCGCGGCCGACGCGCTCTGGGCATCGAGCGAGCTGACGGATGAACGAATTCGCCAGCTCAATCATATGCTCATCCACGATTGTGGATCTTGCCACGGGCTGACCCTCAACGGCGGTTTGGGGCCGGCTCTGACTCCCGCCGCGATGCACGGTAAGCCGACGGAAACCATACGGCAAACGATCGTGAATGGACGCAAAGGCACGCCCATGCCGCCCTTCGGCAGCATGTTGTCCGGTCAGGAAATCGACTGGCTCGTTGACGCCATCAAAGACGGGATAACCCGTGGTGATTGACGCAAAAAGAGCCGTGCGTTTGGTGACGTGCATGGTGTGCCTGTTCGTCGTTGCATGCACGACCTATCGAGGCACCGGAGATATGGGTCTGGTGGTGGAACGGGAGCGGGGCCGGGTCCATGTCGTAGAACACAGTACCAACACGCGTCTGGCCACCGTTTCAGGGATGGGGGATCTGTCTCATGCCTCCGCGGTGTATTCCCGCGATCAGCGCTACGCGTTCGTATTTGGCCGGGACGGGGGCTTGACCAAAGTCGACCTGCTCCGCGGAAGAATCGTGAAACGGGTCGTGCAGGCGGGTAACAGCATTGGCGGGGCCGTCTCCCAGGACGGCACGGTGGTGGCGGTATCGAATTATGAACCCGGCGGCGTCCGGCTATTCGATGCCCAGACCTTGGATATGATCATGGACATTCCGGCAGCGGCCGCCGACGGTTCGCTTTCCAAAGTGGTCGGCCTGGTCGATGCGCCCGGCGACCGCTTCGTGTTCAGTTTGTACGACGCCGGAGAAATCTGGGTTGCAGACGTGGGGGACCGATCGAACCCGATTATTACACGATTCCCCGACGTCGGGCGCCTTCCGTACGACGCCCTGCTCACACCCGACGGCCGCTTCTACATTGCCGGACTTTTCGGCGAGGACGGCCTCGCGCTGCTCGATTTATGGCATCCCGATAGAGGGGTTAGGCGCATCATGGATAATTACGGACGCGGTGACGAAAAACTGCCGGTGTACAAAATGCCGCACCTCGAGGGGTGGGCCATGTCCGGGCAGTTGGCATTCGTCCCCGCCGTCGGGCGGCACGAGGTGTTAGTGATAGACAGCAAGGATTGGACGGAGAAGGGGCGCATCCCCGTGCACGGTCAGCCCGTGTTTGTCATGGCGCAACCCGCCGGCCGCCAGGTGTGGGTAAATTTTGCCCTGCCAGATAACGACACGGTTCAGATCATTGATACCGAGACCCTCGAGATTGCCCACACCCTGCGGCCGGGTCCGGCCGTGCTGCATATGGAATTTACGCCGAGGGGGGAGCGTGTCTGGCTCTCGGTAAGGGACGATGACCGGGTGGCGGTGTATGACACCAACAGCTTCGAGCGGGTAGCGCAGCTCGACATCCACAAGCCAAGCGGCATATTTTTCAGCAGCAGGGCGACCCGGATCGGCCTATGATGTTGAACAATCTTGAATGCGAACTGTTGAATAACTATCAGCGCGACTTTCCGCTGACGTCGCGGCCGTTCGCGGTCCTGGCCCGGGAACTGGGCACCGTGGAAAGCACCGTTATAGCGCTGCTGAGGCGGTTCGCACGCTCGGGAGTCGTAAGCCGAGTGGGGCCCGTGTTCCGGCCCAATACGGTTGGAGTCAGCACCCTGGCCGCAGCGTCCGTGCCGGAACGTAATCTGATCGCCACCGCTGACTGCGTCAATTCCTTTGCTGAGGTCAATCACAACTACGAACGTGAGCATCATTTAAACCTCTGGTTCGTGATCAATACGGCCACGCGTGAACGACTCGATGTGGTGCTGTGCGAAATCGAGCGTCGCACCGGGCATCAAGTCATATCACTCCCGCTGATTCGGGACTACTACATCGACCTCGGCTTCGAACTGGATTTCGGCAACGGGCGGCGGCCCGGGCACAAGATGAATTCAGCGAAGTCCAAAGCGTGTATGTCCAGAAAGAGTGAATGGCGTGGATGCGGCGATTTGATTGCCGCGCTCCAGGCAGGTTTGCCGCTGGAGCACAAACCCTATGCCGCGATCGCGGAGCGCGCCGGCCTCACCGAAGAAGCCCTGATCGCACTCATCGGCAACATGCAGAACGCCGGAGTGATTAAACGTTTTGGTGTGGTTGTGCGTCATCATGAACTGGGCTACCGCGCCAATGCCATGTGCGTGTGGGATGTGGCGGATGAACGAGTCGATGAGCTGGGAGAGCGCATGGCAAACCTGCCATTCGTAAACCTGTGCTATCGTCGCAAGCGGTGCTCTCCTGCTTGGCCGTACAATCTGTTCTGCATGGTTCACGGCAAAGAACGGGATCGGGTGCTGGGGCGGATGGAACAGCTGAATCGGGATTTACGGCTGCTGGCGCTGCCCCGGGCCGTGCTGTTCAGCGCGCGAAGGTTCAAACAACGGGGGGCCCTGTATCGCGTGGACGAATCGATCGACAACGAACGTACGGCTTATGGATGACCTGGATCGTCGCATCATCAACAATTTGCAGGGCGGCTTTCCGTTGGACGATCGCCCTTATCAGGTAGCGGCCGCCCGTCTGAATATCAGCGAGGAGCGGCTGATTGAACGAGTGCGAGCCATGCTTGCCGATGGGCGGCTGTCGAGATTCGGCCCGTTGTATAATGTAGAAATGATGGGTGGTAGCTTCTCGCTGTGTGCCATGAGCGTGCCGGTCGAACGCTTCGAGGAGGTGGCCGAGCAGGTAAATTCCTTGCCGCAGGTAGCCCACAATTACGAGCGGGACCACCATTTCAACATGTGGTTCGTACTGGCGACGGAGTCGATGGATGGAATTACCGAGGCCGTAGCCGAACTGGAGAGATCAACCGGACTCCCGGTCTACGAGTTTCCAAAGCTCGACGAGTACTATGTCGGATTGCGTTTCAATGTCTAGCCCCCGGGAAATGGACGGTTATCGCGGCGAGGGCGCCGCTCCCACAATACTCTCTTGTAGGAGGCGCGCCTCGCGCCGATTCGGTCACGCGCTGTTGTCGCCAATTCAAGTGGTGACATATCGAATTCAATGAAGGGTTTGACAGAACTCGATCGCCGGATTGTGCTCGCCACCCAGGGCGGTCTGCCGCTAACGCCGAGGCCTTACGACATTCTTGCCGAACAGTTGGACGTGGACGCCGATCTGATAAGACAGCGCATGCAGCACATGCTCGATCGCGGCGCGATAAGACGGATAGGTGTTGTGCCCAGCCATTACAAGCTCGGCTTTCGCGCTAACGGCATGTCGGTATGGGATGTGGATGACGAGAAAATTGCGCACCTTGGCAAGCGTATCGGCGGTCTGGACTTCGTCAGCCACGCCTATCATCGTCCGCGTCGTTTGCCCGAGTGGCCGTATAACCTGTTTGCCATGGTCCACGGCAAGACCCGCGACGAAGTATCAGGCAAGGTAGGGTTGATTGCCGGGATCCTCGGTGACGCGCAGCGTCAACATGAGGTGTTGTTCAGCACTCGGGTTCTGAAAAAAACCGGTCTGCGACTGCTTGAACAGGCGGTGGAGACCTCGAGAAAATCAGAGGTGGCTTGAATGTTCCGAATTTCCCAGTACATGAATGAGGTGAAGGCGCCGACGCCGGTCAAAGCCCCCCGGCAGCCGAAGGCGCCGGTGGTTATCTGGAATCTGATACGCCGCTGTAATCTGACATGTAAACACTGCTATTCCATATCCGCTAACATCGACTTTCCCGGCGAACTCGACACGTCGCAGGTAATGTCCGTCATGGAGGACCTCAGATCGTATGGTGTTCCGGTATTGATATTGTCCGGGGGTGAGCCTCTGCTGCGGCATGATATCTTCGAAGTCTCCAGGCAGGCCAAAAATATGGGGTTTTACGTTGGTCTGTCCACCAACGGGACTTTGATTACAAATGACAATATCGAGCAAATCGCGAATATCGGCTACGATTATGTGGGTGTCAGCCTGGACGGCACGCGGGAGACCCATGATCATTTCCGCCAGAAAGCGGGGGCTTACGATCAGTCATTCACGGGTATTCGATCGTGCCTCGATCACGGCATCAAGGTTGGCATGCGGTTCTCCATAACGCGGGACAATGCATGCGAACTTCCTCACATGCTGAAGCTCATGGAAGAAGAGGGCGTAGACAAATTCTATCTGTCTCACCTCAACTATGGCGGCCGCGGCCAACGCCATCGGACCCACGATGTCGAACACAGCATTGGCCGTCAGGCCATGGATCTGTTGTTCGAAACCTGCTGGGCTGATGTGAGCGGGGGCGGCAAGCGTGAATTCGTCAGCGGCAACAACGATGCCGACGGGGTGTACTTCCTGCGCTGGGTAAAACGCCGATTCCCGGAACGCTACGATCATTTGCTGCAGAAGCTCGAGCAATGGGGCGGCAACTCATCCGGGGTCAATATCGCCAACATCGACAACCTGGGAAATGTCCACCCCGACACGTTCTGGTGGAACTATACCCTGGGAAACGTAAAGGAAAGGAGCTTTTCCGAGATCTGGCCGGATGACTCCGATCCGATCATGGCCGGTCTCAAAAAGCGGCCCAGGCCGCTGCGAGGTCGTTGCGGTGTGTGCCGTTTTCAGAATATTTGTGGCGGCAACACGCGGGTGCGCGCTTTTCAAACCACCGGTGACCCCTGGTGGCAGGACCCCGGGTGCTACATGAACGACGAAGAGCTGGGAATCCGGCCCGAGGAGTACGAAATGGATCAACCGGTGCCACTGGGGAATATCAACAAACAACAAGTGCGTTTCGCAGGCTAAGCGGTCCGCGATTATGCGCGGCTGGTTCGTTTTTCTGCTGGCATTACTGTGCACCGGACCGGTGGCAAAGGGGGAAACGGCACCCGGCCAACAACTCTACGCGCAGCACTGTGCGGGATGCCACGGCACCGATCGACTGGGCGGCACGGGCCCCGCTCTGCTGCCACAGAATCTCAAGCGGCTCAAGCCGGAGAAGGCGGCCCGGATCATCCACCGCGGCGCTGCGGCTACGCAGATGCCGGCATTTGATCAAACCCTATCGGATAGCGACATTGCGAGCCTGGTTGCGTTGATCTATACGCCGCTGGATCGCGTGCCCGAATGGGAAATGGAACAGATCATCGGGAGTCATGTCGCACCGGGGCCGCAGCCAGATACCGGGGGCCTGCCGGTATACAGCGCCGATCCGCTCAATCTCTTCGTGGTCGTTGAATCCGGTGATCACCACGCCACCATACTCGATGGCGATACCTTCGAGCCCATTCATCGCTTCAAGACCCGATTTGCGCTGCACGGCGGCCCCAAATTCTCGAATGACGGCCGCTACGTGTACTTCGCCTCCCGCGACGGCTGGGTTACCAAGTACGATTTGTACAAACTGCAGGTCCTGGCGGAAGTGCGGGCGGGTATCAATACGCGCAACCTCGCGGTATCCGGTGATGGCCGTTACGTCATGGTCGCCAACTATCTTCCTCACACCCTGGTCTTGCTGGATGCCGCGGACCTTCGTCCCATTTCGGTAATTCAAGTGTCGGATTTGCGCGGCAATACGTCTCGGGTGTCGGCGGTATACGACGCGGGCCCCCGCCAGAGCTTCATCGCGGCACTCAAGGATCTTAAGGAAGTCTGGGAGATACCGTACTCGGATGACCCGCCCTATTACGGCCCGGTGCACGATTACCGCGTGGAAGGTCCTATCGGTGAAGCCGCAAAATTCCAGGTGCGCCGGATAAGACTGGACGACTACCTCGACGATTTTTTCTTCGATCTGCGCTATGACAACCTGATCGGCGCGGCGCGCAACGCAAAAAACGGCCAGGTGGTCAACCTCATCGTCGGACGAAAGATCGCGGATATCGATCTCAGCAGCATGCCGCACCTGGGTTCGGGAATCACCTGGCAGCGCAACGGCGTTACGTTGATGGCAACTCCTCACCTGCACGAGTCCGCGATATCGATCATCGATACCGGCTCCTGGAAAAAGGTGGCGCGAATCGAGACCCTCGGCCCCGGCTTTTTCATGCGCAGCCACGCCAATTCCGAGTACGCATGGGCAGACGTTTTTTTCGGACCGCACCGGGACGCGGTCCACGTCATCGACAAGAACACCCTGGAGATCGTGAAAACGCTCAGGCCGGAACCCGGGAAAACCGCTGCACACGTTGAATTCACCCGCGACGGGCGCTATGCCCTGTTGAGCGTGTGGGACATGGACGGCGCCCTGGTGGTCTACGATGCGAAAAGCCTGGAGGAGGTGAAGCGCATACCGATGGTCAAGCCGTCGGGCAAATACAACGTCTACAACAAGATCACCAAGGCGGAGGGTACCAGCCACTGAGTTTTGTCGGCAGGTGCAAGGAATGACCCGAGGCAATGCGCCGGTTGCGCCATTTTTTTGATCTGTCGTACAGCGGCGCATCGTATCCGTTATACTTGATCGAGATCAACGAATTCGCTCGGCGCCGGGCTTAGATTCTGGCCCGCGGCGGGGATGCCATCTCATAAAACATCAGGCTGAAAATATGACCAACGACATAGGCTCGGTGGCCCGGATACACGAACCAGGGCCGGGGGCGGCACCAGCGAAACCCGAAGTGAGGTCGTTCATGGGCAATGAGGCCATCGCGCGCGGGGCATGGGAGGCCGGGGTTCGGGTCGGTGCAGCTTACCCGGGCACACCGAGCACCGAGATCATGGAGTGCCTGGGCACCTATCCCGCCGAGGATGTGGACGCCCAGTGGGCCACCAACGAGAAGGTATCGCTGGACGTGGCCATCGGCGCATCCCTTGCCGGGGTGCGCGCGATGTGTGCAATGAAGCACGTCGGCCTGAATGTGGCATCCGACTCGTTGATGTCACAGAGCTACATCGGCGTCAACGGGGGGCTGGTGCTGGTGGTCTGTGATGACCCCGGAATGCACAGCTCGCAGAATGAACAGGACACCCGATTGTTTGGCCAGTTCGCCATGGTGCCGGTGCTGGAGCCGTCGGATGCTCAAGAGGCGAAAGATTTCACTAAGTTGGCATTTTCCATCAGTGAGCAATTCGATACCCCGGTGATCGTGCGCAGCACGACCCGCTTGTCGCATTGCCGCAGCCCGGTGGTACTGGGGGAACGCGAGCGGATAAGATCCAGAGGATTCCGAGACACACCGTCCAAACATGTCGCGCTGCCGGGCAATGCCCGAGTGCGCCACCCCCTGGTACTCGAGCGGGAACAGCAGCTCCGGGATTACATGAACACCTCAGACCTGATCCGCTGGGAACCGGGCAGCGGGGACATCGGCATCATCACGCTCAGCACCTGTTATACCTATGTCCGAGAAGTGATCCCGCAAGCCAGCGTGCTCAAGCTGGGCGCGTCCTATCCTCTGGCGGAAGATGTGGTACGGCGCTTCTGCGATTCGGTGAAAAGAGTTCTGATTGTGGAGGAACTGGAACCGGTCATCGAGAAGGAACTCCGAGCCAAGGACATCGAAGTAGAGGGAAAGGATTATTTTCCGCGGGTTGGAGAGCTTTCGCCGGAGCTACTGCGTGCAGGTCTGCACAAGGCCGGCATCATCGACGAAATGCCCCGGATAACGGATTTCAATGTTGATGCGGTGGCCAGGCCGCCGGTGCTGTGTGCGGGATGCTCGCACGCCAGCACCTACATGGCGCTGGGTAACATCGATGCCAGGGTCATGGGCGATATCGGCTGCTATACCCTGGGGGCGATCGAGCCCCTGAAGGCCATGGACGCCTGTGTATCGATGGGCTCCAGTATCGGCATGGCGGTCGGCATGGCCAAGGCCGGTGCCACTGACAAACCCGTAGTCGCCACCATTGGCGATTCGACATTCATACACGCCGGCATCCCGCCGCTGATCGACGCGGTCTACAACAAAGCAGATATCACGGTGTTGTTACTCGATAATCAGACCGTGGCGATGACCGGGGGGCAGGATCACGCCGGCACCGGCCGCACATTGCGCGGCGAGGAAACGCACCGCGTCGACTTCGAACAGATCATTCGCGCCATCGGGGTCCAGTGGGTCAAGACCGTCGATTCCTACGATATCGGAAGCCTCTACCAGACTTACAGGGAAGCAATACAGTATAAAGGCGTCGCGGTTGTGATTTCGAACCGGCCCTGTGTGCTCGATCCAGTCAGGATCAAGGGCACACCGTTCCACGTGCGTGCTGAAGGATGCACCGCATGTCAGGCCTGTATGAACCTGGCGTGCCCCGCGATTTCCTGGAGCGACGAATTGTACGACGGCCATCACAAGGTAAAGATCGACCAGGCGACCTGCATTGGTTGTTCGATGTGCGCGCAGCTGTGTCCCACCGATTGCATCCAGTTGAACGAGTCGGGAACCGCGTGACCGGCACCCCCTGCAACGCGATGGACCCGGACACGGAACCGGCAGGGCTCGCGGTGAGCGCTCCTACCAATGTGCTCATCGTCGGGGTCGGCGGTCAGGGTGTGATTACCGTGTCAAAGATACTGGCGCAACTGTGCCTGCAGAACAAACTGATGGTGAAGCAGAGCGAGATACACGGCATGGCCAAGCGGGGCGGGGCCGTGTTCAGCCACGTACGCTTCGGCAGCGAGGTACATTCACCGACTATTTCCATGGGGCAGGCGGATATCCTGCTGGCGCTGGAATGGGCCGAAGGCCTGCGCTGGTTGCCGTATCTCAATCCCGACACGGGTACATTTATCTCCGACACGCAGCAAATCATCCCGCCGTTTTCCTGCCGCAACCGCAAGCGCGGCGCGACCTCCAACTACGTGTACAAGACGGTGGAGCAGGTCAAACAGCATGTACCCAATGCCTTCGCGGTCGACGCCACCGGAACGGCCGATGAGCTGGGTAACGCCCGAGCGGCGAACACGGTGCTGCTGGGTATGCTCTCAACTGCGCTAAATTTTGCGGTGGAGGACTGGCAGTCGATCATCGAAAAATCCGTTCCACCAAAATCCGTGGAAGTGAACCGGCGGGCTTTCCTGCTCGGGCGTGAATGGATCCAGTCCGACGAACACAAGGACGAGCGCGAACACATTGAAGTTGCTCCGCCACCGCCCGCCCCGGTGGTCGATGACGTGGTCGTCGATCTAGAAATCATCGAGGCCTGGTGCAAGGGCTGTGACATCTGCGTAAAGTTGTGTCCGGAACGCTGCCTGGCGCTGGACAGCAGGGAAATCGTTGTCCTGAAGGACCCGGAAGCCTGTACGGGGTGCCGTTTGTGCGAATGGCTGTGCCCTGATTTTGCTATCGCGGTGCACGTGCGGAGCAAGGATGCGGCCACGGCATAGCGTGCAGGGCAACCACGCCTGTGCGCTGGCCGCCGTCGCCGCCGGCTGCCGATTCTACGCCGGCTACCCAATAACCCCGTCGTCCGAAGTTGCGGAGAAGATGTCGTCGGAGCTGCCTAAAGTCGGCGGCATGTTTATTCAGATGGAAGATGAAATCGCTTCTATGGGCGCGGTGCTGGGAGCATCCATGGGCGGTGTCAAAACATTGACCGCGACCAGTGGACCCGGTTTTTCCCTGAAGCAGGAAAATCTCGGCTATGCCAGTATGGCTGAAATTCCCTGCGTCGTGGTCAACGTAATGCGCGGTGGCCCGAGCACGGGCATGCCGACCCGCCCCAGCCAGGGCGATGTGATGCAGGCGCGCTGGGGTTCCCACGGCGATCACCCGATCATAGTTCTGACGCCCGCGTCGGTGGACGAAATCTTTACGCAAACCGTTCGGGCGTACAATTTATCCGAGTTGCTGCGTGTCCCGGTGGTGCTGCTGTACGACGAGGTCATCGGCCACCTGGTCGAGAGTATCGACGTACGGGGCCCGGAGGATCTGGAGGTTTTCGATCGCAAATGGACCCGGACTTCGCCGGAACAATTTCTGCCTTTTGCCGCAACCGATGATGGCGTGCCCGAAATGGCTCGGCCCGGCGACGGATACCGTACCCACACCACTGGGTTGACTCACGGCGAGAACGGATTCCCTACCCAGCACCCCTCGGAAGTCGATCGGGTCATGCGCCGGCTGCTGGGTAAGCTGGAGCGAAACCGGTCCTTGGTGGAAAGTTTTGAGACGCTGGCGTGCGATGATGCGGACATACTCATCGTCGCCTTCGGGATTGCCTCAAGGGCGGCGCGGCGCGCGGTTAAACTTGCTCGTCAGCGTAGTATCAAGGTCGGTTTGTTCAGACCCATCACCCTGTGGCCTTTTCCAGAGCAAGCCTTCGTGGAAATCGCCGCTTCGGCAAATCAGGTCCTGGTGCCCGAGATGAACGCGGGGCAATTGTGCCTGGAAATCGAACGGCTGTGTCCGCCGGGCACCGGAGTATCGCGCATGAATCGCATCGATGGGGAATCGATAACACCCATGGAAATCCTGCAACGCGTGGAGGCGCTGGAGACCAATGACTGAAACCGCTATCCGCGGCTTCGAGATTCGCGACTACCTTCGCGAGGAGCTGATGCCGCATTTCATGTGCCCCGGCTGCGGGCACGGCATCGCACTGCGCGCCCTGTTGTGGGCGATCCATGAACTCGATATCGACAAAGACCGCCTGGCCGTCGTCTCCGGTATCGGCTGTTCGGGCAGGGTCGGCGCCTACATCGACGCCAATACCCTGCACGTCACCCATGGACGTCCGCTGGCATACGCCACGGGCCTCAAGCTGGCGCGACCGGATCTGGAGGTTATCGTCATCACCGGCGATGGCGATTGCCTCGCCATCGGCGGCAACCATCTCATACACGCCTGCCGCCGCAACCTCGACATCACATGCATCATGCTGAATAACGAGGTCTATGGCATGACCGGGGGTCAGGTTTCGCCGACGACCACCCTAGATCGCTATACCACCACGACCCCGCTGGGCAATCACGAGCCGAGTTTTGATTCCTGCAAGCTTGCCGCGGCCGCGGGCGCCGGCCTGGTGGGGCGGGAGATTACCCTGCAGGTTCCCGCATTGAAGAATCTCATCAAGGAAGGCATCCGTCACGCCGGGTTTGCATTCCTCGAGGTCATATCCGACTGTACCGAGATCTACGGCCGCAAGAACCATCTCGGGGAATCGCCCGAAATGATACTGAGTCAGAAATCGTCGACCCGGTCGGACGTGTATCGGAATACCGTCGATCAGCCGTTTCGACCGCATGCATTCGAGACCGGCGTACTTTCACGAAACGACCGGCCGGAGTACGCCGATGCTTACCGTGAGCACGTCGAGAAAACGATGGCGGCGTCCGCGGATCAAAATCCAGCGTAGGGGAAGGGCGGTTACGCTTCGGCCGTAGTCAGACCATGACAAAAGAGATAGAGATACGATTGAGTGGCAGCGGTGGACAGGGACTGATCCTGGGTGCGCGTGTACTCGCCGCGGCCCTTACCGCCGAAGGACTTAATGTCGCGCAGTCGCAGAGTTACGAACCGACTTCCCGCGGCGGCCTCAGCCGGTCCGATCTGGTCGTGAGCGACGGCGAGGTCGACTACCCGCTCGTCACCGCCCTGGACTATCTGGTGATCATGGACCAGGTCGCGGCCCACGCGTCCACCGAATTGCTGAAACCCGACGCCGTGGTAATCATCGACAGCGGCCGGGTCGATTCCCCGCCGCAGGGTGCGTTCACTACCTGCGCGTTTCCGTTGACCGAGATCGCCCGCAGGGCGGGCAGCGGCCGGGTGGCGAACATCGTCGCCCTGGGCGTGCTTACCGGGTTGGGCGGACCTTGCAGCCGCGAATCGGTGGAGAAAGCCGTAAGCGACCATGCTCCGCGGGGCTTCCGGGAACTCAACCTGAATGCCTTCGGCGAGGGTTGTCGCTTGGTTGACGGCATGGCCGGAGGCTCCGATCTCCAATCTTGTCCAGCCCGGACCAGTAATACTCGTAGATGACCCGGAATTGATCTGCCGGCGCATCCGCAGGTATGCCTATGAACCGAACGCGAACATTGAAGTGTTTGTCCATATCGAGTACCGCAAACCCGCTCATGACTTGCTGAAAGCGAAATATCTTATCGCTTAGCCGGGTACCGTTCATTCGCCTCGCGTGTCTGGGGTTCTGCTTTGCTCCCGCCCCGCCGCATCCCTGAATAATGTGCTCACAGGTGGGGCCGGTTGCGTGACTCTGGTGGTGTTCATGGCCGCTCAGATAGAAATGGACACCAATGCCGTCTATCATTTCCCGGAGACGCCGCATGCACCGTATTTCGCCATCTCCTTGGTAACGATAGGTCCGCTTCCCCGATGTAAAAACGGGGTGGTGGCCGACCAGAATCTTTAGCCCCTGAAATCCGGAAAAATATTCGGTGGCGGCGTCGAGTTCGCGTTCCATCGCAGGTTCGGAGAAAAGTTCTCCTTCTGCGAAATTGCCGTCGAATCCGAACACATTGCTATTCAGGACGTGGACGGCAACCCAGGGTGGCAGGCCCCGGATACTATAGCTTGACGATGGCATTCGCCAAATTCTGGATTGGTATGTGTGCGCGATCATCGCGGCGGGGTCTCCGCCGAACACGTCGATGAGATCGTGGTTGCCGAGGCACTGAAAAAATTCGGCGGACAGGGCTTGGTAGTACGGATCGAAGCGTTCGGACAGAATGTCGGCGGACGGGACGCCGGTGAGGGGTTCATCGCCTGCGAGGTATACGCAGTCGCCGGTGCCCAGCACCAGGTCCGGTGGTTCTTTGCGCGCCAGCAGCGTCATGGCTTCCGCGACCTTCGCCTGCCACGCATCGCCGGATCCGTAATCCCCGATAACGTATGCGCGCAGCCGCGCGCAGCCGGATTTGTCCGGTGCTGATTCGAACTGAGCGCCTGCCACCATCTACCGCAAAAGGCAGCTCGGTCCGGTTGCCGAGAGGCACATCATCAATCAGTCCGGTTACGGCAATATCGGGCCAAACTTCGTCGCAGGCGGTCGTGTTTGCGCATGTGTTTGATGTAGTCTTTCTCGCCGACCCCGCCTTTGGCTCGGATCAATTTGACAAGATCAACGCGTTCCCTGCGCGACCATTTTCGCAAATCCTGTATCAGGCTCATGATAGGCGCCTGCTGTAACAGGGCCTGTTGTTCGTTTTTCGTCCAGTGGCTGAATTTTTCCGTCCCCAGTATTTTCATGATGCCGTCGGCGGCGTCACGCGCCGCTGACCGGCGCTCCACGTTTTTTTGTCCGGACAATACGGCCGAGGCGCCGGCGGCGCACACCTCGAGCCACTCCTCCTCGAAAAATTCGCTCTTTCTGGCGCCGCTCAGCCGCAGATACATATCACAGCGGGTGAGCCGCTTGAGCGTCTTGATGTCTGATCGATATCCCTCGTGTGCTTTTGCCCGGGATCTCTCTGAATCGGCCAGGCGGGCGATGTCCGGCTCAACGGGCCTGAATCCCAGGCGGTAGTAGAACCAGAAGGCACCGCTGCGCAGCGCCTCGGCGTTGCCGGCACCGATCTGGTAGGGATTGACCATGAAATGCCTGCATCCGAACAGTTGATGATAGGTGCGCATTACCTGAACCCACAGGTACGGGGCCTCACTACCACGATATTCGTCGAATATGTTGATGCCGGTGTTGGCCTGATGGAATATCGCGCTGGCACCGCCGTATCCCACGGGCATGTCGTTGGCCAAGATGAGATAGCCCATGGTGGTTTCCAGGCTGAACCGATACCCGGGCAACAGTCCATAAACCAGGATATGGACTCCATATCCAACGTCCGCGTCATACACTTCTTCAGGATTGGCATGATTAAAGTGATAGGTTTCACGATGGCGTACAGCCAGCGCGGCCATGGCTGTGCTGATCGCATTTTCGCCATCGAACTTCTGCAACCTTCGTATTTTTCGGAGCGGGCGTTCTATTTCGTCACCGGCTCTTCCCCTCGGCTTTCGCATTCCACGGTTTCGTGCTTTTATCCGATCCAGTGCCAACGCGTTCGTGCCCTTGGCGAATTTCGGACCCGGCCGCCAGCTGAGGGGGAGGTCGGCGGCGTCGTACATTTCAGCCAGAATTCTCCTTGCGCTTTGACGCTTGCCGAGCTGCACCATCAACCAACGGAAGTCGGTAAACGGCTGGTCTCCTTTGGCGAGGGATATCCATTCGCGCTCGGAAACCTTGCCACTCGCGTAATAATCGGCTTCAACAGGAAGCACGATCTGACGCAGCAATTCATCCAGCCTTTCGAAGGTCTGCACTTCCTCCCAAGCCACCTCGACCGCATCCGGGCAGCGCCGTGCAAGCCAGACAGCAACATCGTAGGAAAATCGATACTGCAAACGGGACCCTTCAATGCCCGTATCCGTCGTTGCCTCAGCCTCGTGGCGGCTGAGGGAACCAATACGCCGGGGAAATTCTTGCAGTGCCTGTCTGGCCGACTGATAGTGGGTGACGCCGTCTGGAAACGCCCTGATGAAACACAAACTCTGGTGAAACGACCCCAGCAGTGATGCCTTCGGTATCTGCTCGCGTCGCAACGCCTCCATCAGATCAAGCTTTTCCCTCGCCGCCTCGGGTGTGTATACGCCGCGTATTCGATGCAGTTTTCTAATAGACGCGCTTATCGACATGACACGGGAATTATCACATAGACGTGCATCATGCCAGTCAGGTTGCGCGTTCCATTTCACATGGCTTGCAATTACATTGCGTGGGGTACAATTCCGTCATGAAACTTGCCGAAAGTCTGCTGCATGCATTGAAGGCGCGGGGCGCAGGTGAAATATTCGGAATTCCCGGAGACTTCGCGCTGCCCTTGTTCAAAGTCATTTCCGATTCCGCTATTCTGCCGTACTACACCCTCAGTCACGAGCCCGCGGTAGGGTTCGCCGCCGACGCCGCGGCTTACCGCATGAGATAATCCACGGCATGCGCGTTGTTTACGCTGCGCCTGTTTTTCAGCTCCTCGGCTATCAGAAAAGCCAGTTCCAGCCCCTGTGAGGCGTTGAGGCGCGGGTCACACAAGGTGTGATAGCGGTCGACCAGCCGGTCTTCCGTGATGGCGTGGGCACCGCCGGTGCATTCGGTGACGTTCTGGCCCGTCATTTCGATATGGATCCCCCCGGGAAATGTCCCTTCCGATGCGTGCACCTGAAAAAATGCCCGCACTTCCGCCAGAATGTCCTTGAAGTCCCGGGTTTTGTATCCGCTGGACGACACGTGTGTATTCGCGTGCATCGGGTCGCACGACCAAACGACTTTGCGTCCCGCGCCGGCGACGGCACGGATCATTCCCGATAGTTTTGCGAGGGTGTTTTCCACTCCCAATCGGGTGATCAGTGTAATCCTGCCTGCTTCGTTTTGTGGATCCAGTATATCCAGCAAATACAAAAGATCGTCGTTGCGGATATCAGGCCCGCATTTAATCCCAATGGGGTTGGCAATCCCGCGGACGAACTCGATGTGCGCTCCATCCGGTGCGCGAGTGCGATTGCCGATCCACAGGGTATGCGCCGAACAGTCGTACCAGTGTTCATCCGGATCCTGACGGGTAAGGGCCTCCTCGTACGGCAGAAGCAATGCTTCGTGAGAGGTGAACAGAACGGTTTCACTGATTTGCGGCGTCGTGTCGGCGGTCAAGCCACAGGCTGCCATGAACTCCAGTGTCTCGGTGAGACGATCGGCCAGTTCCCCGTAACGCGTGCTCTGGGGCGTTTCGGCGATGAAATCGAGGTTCCAGCTGTGCACCTGGTTCAAGTCGGCCAGACCACCCTGCGCGAAGGCCCTGATCAGGTTGAGCGAGGCAGATGCCTGCGCGTAAGCGGTGATCATGCGCCTGGGATCGGGCGTGCGTGGGCCGGCCTCGAACTCCGCGGAATTGACGATATCGCCACGGTAGCTCTCCAGTTCGAGCCCATCCCTCGTTTCCGTTGGTGACGATCTCGGTTTCGCGAACTGTCCGGCAAAACGGCCGACTTTGACCACGGGGCAAGCCGCGCCAAACGTAAGGATCACCGACATCTGCAGAAGCACGCGGAGGGTATCGCGAATATTGTCGGTGCCAAAGTCGCCGAAACTCTCGGCACAATCCCCGCCTTGGAGAAGGAACGCATCGCCGTTCGCGGCCTTCGACAGCATTTCCCTTAGGCGGCGAATCTCGCCGGTAAGTACCAGGGGTGGATATCCACGCAGCGTTTCCTCGGTGCGTGCAAGTTCGGCGCTGTCCGGATAATCCGGGATTTGATTTGCGGATTTATTCCGCCAACTTCCTGGCGCCCATTGGTTGCTCATGAATTGACTACTTTGCCAGCCGCAGTGACAGGTATTTGCGGCGTTCCGATGTACAATATGGTAACAGACATCGGTGGCACGGCAGCAAACGTTTCGACGTCAAAATCATCATAATTGTGACGCAGTCCGCTATTGGAAATATGATCTGGGATCCCGTCGAGTCCATACCGCCTGCTGAGTTAGCTGAACTTCAGCGGCGTCGGCTCCAGGAGTGCGTCGACCGGGCATCCAATGTGCCTTTCTACCGCGAGCTGTTCCAGCAACATGGTCTGGACGGAGGCTCAATAAAGACACTCGACGATATCCGTCGTTTCCCGTTCACCACAAAGTCCGATTTACGGCGGCGGTACCCGCTCGGCATGATGGCCGTGCCGAGAGAATCGCTGGCCCGCATTCACGGTTCATCCGGGACCACCGGAAAACCCGTCTTCGTCGGCTACACCCAGGACGATCTGGAAATTTGGGCCGGTCTTTGTGCACGTTTTCTGTACGCCGGCGGTTTGCGTTCTCATCATATCGTACAAGTTGCTTTCGGCTATGGCTTGTTTACGGGCGGCTTCGGTCTGCATTACGGTATAGAGAAAATCGGCGCGGCGGTCGTTCCCGCAGCGTCTGGAAATACGCTCCGCCAGCTCATGTTGATCGAAGATATCAAGCCCGATACATTGGTCTGTACACCGAGCTATGCGCTGACGATTGCCGCCGCCGCGCATAAGCAAGGATTCGATCCGGGCCGGTCCAGTCTCAAGTACGCACATCTTGGCGGGGAGCCATGGACGGAAGACATGCGCAGGGCCATCGAAAGGGACCTCCATGTGACCGCCTTCAACAACTATGGCCTGAGTGAAATCACCGGACCCGGGGTGAGCGGCGAATGCGGGGAACGGGCAGGCATGCATATCCAGGAGGATCATTTCCTGGTCGAATGCATCGATACCGACACGTTGGAGCCGGTTTGCGATGGCGATCCCGGTGAACTGGTTTTTACCACCTTGTCCCGACAGGCCATGCCGTTGATACGCTACCGCACCCGGGACATCGCCTCCTTGAACCGCGAACAGTGCCCGTGTGGACGCAGCGGGATTCGCATGAGCCGCGTCTTGGGAAGGTCGGACGATATGCTGGTTATACGTGGCGTCAATGTGTTTCCATCGCAAATAGAAGAAGCTCTGCTGCGTGTTGACGGCTCGGCTACCCACTATGTTATCGAAGTGGACAGGCCGGGGACGCTGGATGAGATCACCATCCGGGTCGAAGTGCAGGAAGAAATTTTCCGCGGCGGGGCGGCCGAAGCCCAGGCACTGAGGAAACGCTTCCAGCAAAGCGTCTACGTAGTGGCTGCCGTGCGGGCCAGGGTGGAAATGGCTGCGGAGGGAACGCTCGAGCAATCCGCTGGAAAGGCGAGACGCGTGCTGGACCTCAGGACGAAAGCCGCAGACGAGTAAAGCAGTTTATTACAATAAATACGGTGTCTGAGTCACCGCGACGATAGCGATATACAGAAATACCGCTTGCGCCAGAACCCATGCGATGAGCTTTGACCGCCGGGTCTTGCAAAAACGAAAAGCCGCCATACCCAATCCGATATACAGAACCAGACAGACGATTTTCACATTCAGCCAAGTCAATGCGCCGGGATACTGATGGGTGACAACGACCAATCCGATGGCGCTGACCAGCAGCAGGCTGTCAACCACGTGCGGGACGACACGTACCCAGGTGGCCTCAAGGCGTTTAGGATCGCTGAACATCCAAAAACCTCTGCTAAAGAACAGAAGATACGCCACGAGCGCACAGGTTACGTGGACTGTCTTGATAACGGTGTAGATCGTGTAGGCCATTCAAGCCTGCAGCCCGAATCTAGCGCGACCGCTTAGCGCAACCCCTTCTCTCGAAAAAATTCCCTGTATTTATAATCCTCTTCATTGATGTGATCAATCAGCCAATCCCACAGCATCGAGCCGAATTTTTCCTTAAAGGCGATCTTGCGGTTGTTGATTTTCGACTGTACCTTGATCAGGTCGTTTACGAACCTATCGTGCAGCTGCTTGTGCGCATCGAAGTATGGATAACCATGCGCCTTCATCAGCTCCTCTTCCTCGCTGAAATGAGTTTGCACGTAGCGCGTGACGCGGGAAAAAAGCGCGTCTATTCTGTACCAGTCCTTGTTGGTAACTTCTTTTTTTGCCAGATCTTCGACAATCTGGTTGAATTCCACGGCGTAGCTCGCCAGACGCAGATGCTGCCGGTTTATGGAATTCACACCCACGTCTTTTAAAAGGCAGTGGGACGCTTTATTGGGGTTGGAGCTCTTCAGGCCAAACATATTCCAGCTCTTTTTCGTCTGTGGTGATTATAATTCAATCTAGCCGTATACGCAGGCTAGCGGCAACTATTCCGTCTGATCTGGAACCAGGTCATAGGCCGTGACGTGGTCTTTGACCATGCCCTTTTGAATGATGTTCATTCCATTGTCATTGAACTCTATTCTGCAGGGCGTTGAAACGCCACAGTCAAAATAATATTCTTCCTCGATGATCCGGATCGTATCCAGCTGCGCGACAATCCTTTCCTCAAGCACCCCGAACGTGTCCGAAATGTAGGCGCTCCCCGACGTCCTGCTCACCGCCGATTTGAAGGCTCTGCGTATAGCGTCCGGGCTGATTGTCGTGGAATAGGGAAAGGGGATGATCAACCTGACTATGCGGTTTTCAGGATAAAATCTTATGTAATGGCTATTACGCGAGGCGCGCGCCATCTCACCGTTATTCTGTTCTCTCGAGTAGTAGCCGGAATAGATGTCGAAATTGCTTCCAGCAGGATCTGCCAAAGCCATTTTGAACAACAGCATGCATAGACACCAAACCACCACGCAATGTCTGCATGACCGGCAGGATATGTTCACTAATGCTCTCGCCTCTTTGTATATACTGATAGAATATCATCAATTGATTTACATGTGCTGCGTACCACGTTTTTGAACAACGAAATCTTCATACAGCGATCTAATTTCCTCTCAATCCTCGGTCGAATACAAACAGCTCTGTCGGTCGTTTTAGTGCTCCTGTCTCCGTTCTCCTGGGACTGGTCACATGCGCAGAGCGACCCTGGTATCGAGCGAGTGAGTGTTTCGGTTACGAGTCACCAAACGCAGGTGAATGAAGAGAACCCGCTCGCCGTGGAACCCGGTCAGGCTCAGGAAAAGCCGAATAAGTTGTCCACATTCTTTAAGGTCGGGATCTTGATCAACGCCCTGATACTGCTGCTGTTTGCTGCCTGGGTCATCAGAGAATGGAAAAAGAACGGGAAAAAAAGCGGGCAATGAAGAAATATTTCCCAATAGGGACCATTACTCTGTTCGGGATTCTTGTGTGTCTTGTGATTGCGGTGAGCGTGCTGGTAAACAGATTGATCCCGGACATCCCGAACGACCTTGCCGGTGTGCTGCGCCCGGCCCCAAGGGCGTTACAGCCGATTGCATTCAAGGATCACAAGGGCAGGCTCTATACTTTGGCAGAGTTGGAGGGGAAGTGGACGTTCCTCTTTTTTGGATACACCTACTGCCCGGATATCTGCCCGACGACGTTAACACTGTTGACCTCGCTGGTCGAACAGCTCGGGCAGGAGCCGGGTGTGGCGGAAGAGATCCAGGTCGTATTCGTTTCCGTCGATCCGCAGCGTGATAAACCCGAGGCCCTTGCCCGGTATCTGGCCTATTTCAACGATGAATTCGTCGGCATTACCGCCGATGAAACCAAGACCCGCGCCTTTGCGGACCAGTTCGGTGCCTTGTTTTTCAAGGAGCAGCAAACGGACCCGGAGAACTATCTGATGGCTCACGCCAGCTCGATCTATCTCATCGGGCCGAACGCGGAAATCATCGCGTCGTTTTCACCGCCGCACGATCACAATACCATAGCGTCACAGTTTCGTAAGATTCAAAAGCTGAAATCATAATCCTTTAACCCTACATGGACCTCATACCGGTTATCCCACCGTTCCTGGCAGTGCTCAACACCACGGCGGCATTGTTGGTGGTCACTGGATACCTTTTCATTCGAAAAGGGAACCGCTCGGTACACAGGGCCTGTATGGTCAGCGCTCTCGTGGTGTCCACCATCTTCATGGTGTTCTATCTTTATTACCATGCAAAGATCGGCAACATACCTTTCGCGGGTGCCGGGGTCGTTCGACCGATCTATTTTTCAGTCCTGGCAACCCATGTGATACTGGCAGCGTTTCTGTTCCCCATGGCCCTGGTTACGGCGGGATTCGCGATCAGGGGAAAGACCTCCCGGCATCGGCGGATAGCGAGGTGGACGCTGCCGATATGGCTGTATGTCTCCGTAACGGGGGTTGTCATCTATTTCATGGCATTTCACATGTACCCCGGCACGTAAAGAGCGAATCCCGCGGAGCCACAACGTATGGAAATGGTTTACTTTACGCTGGCGGCGATAGCGCTCTACGTGTTCTCGGACTGGATAGTCAATCTGATAGAAAGAAAACGCGGTGAGCGATTGCAGAATCGTTCCATGTTGTTTTTCGTGATCATCTTCGTACTCTCGGTGGTTTCGTTCAACGCTATCCAATATTTGAATCAGAAAGACGGGTCCAACCGTGGTGCGGACACGCCGCAGCAGGAAAGCGCAGATAACTAGACTGCTACAGTCATTCCGGCGTATGCCGCGATGACGTGGATACCTGAAGTGCGCGTAGCCAGGAAAAAATTGACTAGTTGGCGCGGGTGGTCGTCATCGCCCGATACACGATGACCAGGAAGAGGATGCCGCCGATAACGGCGACCAGACCGCCAAGCCCCATCAACCCCATTCCGGCGATTTTCTCTATGCCGTCCAGTGCCTGTGACTCGCCCGCGGTCTTTCTCTGAACACCGTAACCACCTGACCATGCCAGGCCAATGACATGGAGCAATTGGCCCGATCCGTAAAACCAGGGTTGCAGGACCACCATCCGGCCCCGGGGCCGTCTGAATCCGAGTAGAGGCAGGATGTGGTAAGTCACACCCATATATGCCAGCGTGACGGCAACAATGGAGCCATGATAGTGCGCTGGAACCGTCACATCGCTGCCCTGAATCATGAACCCGATCACGCCGCCCACGCCGAACAGTATCATCGACGACAGCAGCGAGGATCTTTCCGCACTCAGGCCTGTTTCGTTTTGATAGGAATTGACCAGATTGAACAGGATGATGAGACCGATAGGCAGTGCGGCCAGGCCTCCCCCGTACTGCATCAACCAAGTCATGGTTTGAATGTGATCTCCCGACTCGATATCGAAGCGATAAGCCATCGGAGTCAGCAGCGCGGGCGTGAGTCCGATAATAAACAGAAATAAAACGACCCGCGGTGTCAATCTGGAGGTGATTCCGGACACGGTAGCTAGCCACAGCCAGGACACAAGCATGAGCTGGACATGGACGAACTGCAACGTGTGGCCGCTTCCCCAAAAAAGGAGTTCGAAGTAGCGTTCGCCCTCGATCGTATCCGGCAGGCGAATGTAAGAAGCGAACAGCGCGCCGATGGAAACAAAAGCCGATATAAGTGCTGAATACAACCCGAACCGGAGCGCGCCCTGCCCGCTCACCAGCGCCCCGATTGGTCTCGAACACAGCAGTCCGCGGATCACCAGGATCAAAAAACCCAGACCGAAAACAATCAATCCCGTAAAAAAAAACGGGTCTGACAGTATCGGTATATAGTTGGTCATCATCGGCCCACCGACACCAATAAATGGCGAGAGAGTCAGGATCGTTGTCCCAACGATGCACAATAACAGGGCCAGCCAACCGAATCGGTGACCCAGGACCTTGCTGTTGAGGTTCCAGAACACACCGGCCATGGCCAAGAACCAAACCAGTACGGTCATGTCCACGTGCACGACGAGGGCGGTGTGGAAGATATCCGTCCACGGAAAGATGTCCTGAAGGAATGGTGTGCGCGACAGCACTATCACCACGGTCAGAAGACCGCCGACTACAAGTGAGCCCAGGGCAAGCAGCAGCCAACCGGTGCTCAACCGGCGGACACTGGCCTCCGGCATGTCGAGCACGTAGGCGTTCAGATATTCGTACCGGCTGTGTTGGGCCGGAGGAAACGCCCTTATCAATTGACAGAAAACCCGTTTTTATCCGGATCGAAAGATAACACGAGACGTTGTGCAGGCAACAAATTCACGGTCTTTTCGAACTCGAAAGTGGGGCCGTCCACGTTTGAATCGTCGTTCATCCAGACCGAAAGATGGTGTTGTCCCTTAGGCACCTTGATGTTCCGGTACACATCGATGCTCTGGTCCTGGTAGAGGCCGGGAGGCCGGAGGACTTCCCGGGCGGCGAGCTCGCCATTGAGGCGCAGTTCGATGGTTACCGGCGAGCGCTGGCGCGGGCAGTCCATGGGTTTGCGCATATTCGGAGCCAGTTTGTCGAGCTCTTCCTGGGTGAGCACGCTGCATTCGGAAACCCGCTTCGAGGCGTGCCCGAAAGCCAATGTGACAACCGCGCTGTTCTCGGCGAGCTGCCGATAGGGTGGGCTGAATGAAAAGTACCAGACGATGGCCATGAACACCGCGTAGTTGACCGCCTGCAGCAGGAGGTAACCGACGTTGATCCGTCTTGGTGCAATGTGCGGGTTAGATTCCGGCATCCTGGGTATCTCGGTCAGTGTCCAAACGGGGCGGGTCGTGATCCGATGCGTTCAGCCCGGCAATCGCGCTGCGGAAATCGGCTAACGATTTTCTTATTCTGGCGCCGTCGATTTCCGCGCCTCGGGAGACCATGATACGCCTCCGGTCGGCGCGTGCGCGCAGTCTCGGTTTACGGCTGCCTTCGAACCTTTTGTCCAGCCAGACATTGCCATAGCGAAAGTAACAATCGCCGGTGCGGCAGCCGGTTATGAAGATGCCGTCGGTTCCTTTTTTCAGCGCGTATTCCATCAGGGTGGAAGGCAGCATGCCGATACAATACACCTTCACCACCGCGGAATTGTCGGACTCCAGCGCCGATACATCGAACGTGTTGTCACAGCCGAAGACCAGAATCTTGGTGTCCGCTTTGAGATTGGAAAGCACACGGTCGGTCTCGGCTCTGAGTTGATTCGCGGATAACTCCGGCATGTCTATTCCGGTGACCAGCGGCTCGTGCTTCTGCCGGAACGGATTAGAAGCAGGACAGGAGCCCAGGCAGATGCCGCAGGCGGCGCACTGATTAGGCTGGACCACGACCTCGTGCGCCCAGCGCGCTCCATCCGTCCTGGCACGGACGTCGATCGCATCGAACGGACAGTCGTCCGCACACTGTCCGCAGCCGTTGCAGTGGTCGAGGTGAACCACGGCTGGTTTTCCGGTTTTCTTTGGCGGCAGCCACGGCAGGAGCATCAGTAGGAACGTGGTCCCCAGGGTGATCATCCAGGTTTGGCGGGCGGTGTAATAATCCAGCAGCGGGTACACGTTGAGGTAAAACCAGTCTAGGTGCAGCACCCTGGGTACCTGCGAAAGGTTGGCCGGGCCATGGCTCTCCACCGGGGCGATCAGGGACAGCGCCAGCAACGCGAGAAAACTTCCTATGGCGAGGCCTCGCGGTGCGTTGATTTCCACGTAGGACAGCCGTTTGACGTGAATCCATACTGCGAACACCAGGAGAATCGGCTGTCCCAGCAGATGGAGAAAGCCCATTAGTGTAAAGAACCTGTCGGTTAGCTGCCCGTCGAGGAAGTTGCGTGCCATGGAACCCGACACAAAGGGCAGGGCGTCGGCCAGTTCCGACGATAGTACCGCCAAGTAGAGCGCCAGTTCATCCCACACCAGCCAATAACCGGTGATGCCAAGGGTGATCACGAACCACAGCGTTGGCACCCCGGTGATCCAGGAAAACCAGCGGAAACCCCTGTAGCGGTCCAGCGAAAATTCCCGGAACATGTGCAAAATAATGGTGATGACGGCGGCATCAGAAGCATATCTGTGCATGCTGCGCATGACGCCGGCCATGTACCATTGTTCGTGGCTGATGTACTCGACCGATTTGTATGCGCCAGCGATACTGGTGTCGAAGAAGATGAACAGATACAGCCCGCTGACCAACACCACCCAGAAAAAGAAAAAGGTCAATGTGCCAAGATTGTAGAGCGGATTCCACGAGGGACCGAACGAGAAGTTGAACCACCCTTCGAGCAAACGGTAGCCCAGCTTGATCGGGTTGATCTTGGTCAAGTACGGATTCCTGATGGAGTGTAGTTTTGAAAACGTGTAAACGAGGCTGTACGTGAAGTTAGGGGTAATTAAATCGTGGGGCGGCGTTTGCCGTGCCGGTATTCACGAATTATGAAGCCTGCTGCCAGCATAATGATTATGCCACCGATCAACATGCCAATGAACAGGGAATAATCGAAACTGTATGAATCGCTGGCCGGATCGTACGCCGTACAGAATAATCTGACCTTGTCGATCAGTTCGTCCACAAAGGACTGGTTTGGCTTAGGCCGGCCGAGAACCAGGTCCATCAGGGGTTCGATCAGCTGCGGGGTCTCGAATGTCTCTCCGTAGACCTGCCTGTAAATTTTCCCATCAGCATCTATGATGGTCGCCTGGACGATATGATCGAAACCGTTGGGGGAAGTAAAAAACTCGAAGCCAAGTTCGTCCGCAAGTTTATCGACGGTTATCTCGTCGGCACTGAGCAAATGCCAACCGGCGTCATCGACCCCCTGCTTTTGCGCGAATTGCTTCATCGCCTGTGGACTGTCGAACCTGGCATCGAATCCGAGCACGGCAACCGAAAAACTACTCGTACCCAGCGCATCCCTCGCTTTTTCTATAACCTTCGAAAGGTGTCTTATGGTAATCGGACAGATCGCGTAACAACTAGTGTAAATCAGGCTCAATACCAGAGGTTTGCCTTTGAGATCAACGAATGACAACGCTTCGCCGGATGCATTCGTCAGTCGGTGATCCGAGACCTCTTTGCCGATGGCGTTCTGGCTTGCACTAAGCGCGGTCTTGTACTGGAATTGTCCGATGGACTCCCTGGTGTTCGGTCTGGATTCACCGGCTGCCATCCCGGGGAATACGAGGGCCAGGGTCATGACCACAATAACCGACCACCGCCTAACACTGAGTACAGTTATCATCTTCGTTGGAATTCCCTAAGACCACCTAATGAGGCTGATTGATCGCGGCGAGGGCGCCGCTCCTACTGTAGGAGGCGCGCCGTCGCGCCGATCTTGATCGGAACGACTCACACAATTGTTGATCGATAAGAGGTTTCCAAAGGGATTAGATCACATCCAATACTGCAAAGATCAGCAGGGCCACCAGCTGAATCAGGGAAGCAAAAAAGCTTTTCATTGCGGTTTTTCGGCATGGATTTCTAGCGAGTTGAACGCTACGGTAGATAAAATATGCTCCGCCAGCGAGCGCACCAGCCAAGTAGATCCACCCCAGGCCAAAGAAAAAAGGCAGTATCGAGCAGACGACCAGCGCGGTCGTATTCCACAATACCGCGTTGGCGGCGCTCTGGTCGCCAACCACCACGGGCAACATCGGTACCCCGGCCGCCGCATATTCATCTCGCTGGGCGATCGCAAGGCTCCAGAAGTGGGGCGGTGTCCACAGAAAAAGCACCATCGCAAGGAGCATCGGAACCGGGCCAAGCTGTGGATCAACCACCGCCGCTCCCGCCAATACCGCGAAGCTGCCCGCCGCACCCCCGATGACGATGTTCAACCAGGTGCGGCGTTTTAGCCAGATCGTGTATACCACGGCATAGAAGAATGCACCGAGAAATACGTACAAACCCGCCATGTTGTTCAGCATGAGAGCGGCGGCACCGACGCCAACGACGAGAAGGAGGGCGATCGGCAGGAGCCACCAGGGATTGTGGGCAAAAGAACCCGTCACGAACGGTCGATTTCGAGTTCGCCGCATGCGCGAATCAAGATCCGTCTCGAAGTACTGGTTGAAGGCGCCGGCACTGCTGGAAGCCAGCAACACTGAAAGAAAGAGAACTGCCGATTCCCACACGGCCACAGGGCGGCCGGGTGTCACCGCAATTGCCACTACTGCGGTGATGGACATTAAAATGCCTATGCGAACCTTGAACAGATCAACTAACTGCTTAACCATTTTTCGAGAAACCTTCGCATAGTGATTCTGATCTGAGCTGCCGGAGCGGGTCGAAATACAACCCGCTCCGATATCGTTGCTCAGCCCAGCGGCCAGACGGAAGCCAGGTACTTCCAGTTTATGAAGTAATAAACCACAAACGAAACCAGAAGTACCATCGCCAGCGCAAAAGTGCCCGGTGCCTCGAAGCCACTCGAACCGTGTTCCTCCACGCTCAGCTTCGGTGCCATCGGCAGCGTCTCCGGACGGTTGGTGTTGTACACGGATGCGGCGAGTGATTTACCCAGGAAGCTTTGCAGGAAGCCGGCCGACGGCTCCAGTTTTTTCCCGAACAGCAACGATCCTACCGCTACGAGCAGGTAGATCGCGCCGCCAACAATGGCCAAAAGCCCGCCTATCGCGGCGATAGCCATCAGCGTATAGGCCATGCCGGGATATTCGAAGCCGAGCGCCGCTCCGGTGAAATCCATATCCCAGTGCCGGCGGGACACGCCAAGTGTTCCGGCGCCGAGCATGAACAGGATCAGGATGGTCATGCCGCCGCCAAAGATGTAAGGCTGCAGCTTGGCGAGTTTGGGAAAGATCATCTCACGCCGGAAAAGGACGGGTATGAGCAGATAGGTCAGCGCCATGAACGCCAGCGTGGTTCCAACGGCCACCGTTGCGTGGAAGTGTGCGGGAACATATATGGTGTTGTGGATGATCAGGTTGATCTGCAACGTTCCCATTACGACGCCGGTGATGCCGCCAATGAACCCGAAAACCAGTAGCGAAATGAACATACCGGAAAAAACCGGATTGTCCCAGGGCGCCTTACGTAGCCATTCGAATATCCCGTTGGTCAGGCCTTTTTTGCGCTGCGCGACCTCGATTGAACCCGGAACGGTCAGGCCATGGATCATGCTGGCCAGTACGGCCAGATACATCGCGTAGCTGGTGTTGAATATTCTCCACTCCGTACTGACCCCGGGATCAACCAGGATGTGGTGAGCGCAAGCCAGCTGCAGGAATAAGATGTAAAGCAGAAATGCCATGCGGCTGACTTTCTCCGACATGGGTCGTGCGCCGAAAAGGACTCCGGCGAGCAGGTACCAGACCGACACGTGTGCTGCAACGTTGACCTGCTGGGATGAATGTCCCAGGCCCCACCACACGATCCGATACATCTCGGCGTCTATGTGGCTGATATAACCGATCGACCACAGGAATGTGGGGATCAATATGATCGCACCGGACGCGATGGTGAACACGGCGATGATGGCCGCCGTTATCGCACCAAAGGTAACCAGCGGAACAGAGCCTTCGTAAGTTTTCTCCTGGTAGGCAACCACCAGGGTGCCAAAGAAGACGAATACCTGCAGCAGCGCACCAACCGCAAACAGGATGAGTCCGAGATAGAAGTGCGGAGCCGCTTGCATCGGCGCGTAAGACGTCATCATCACGCTCGAGTTGCCTTGAAATACGGCCACGTTATTCATGACCGCGCCGATGACCATCAGGATGAATCCAATCCACGCCCAGGCAGGCGTCGCCAGACGGCACCTGAGCAGCGTAGAGGAGGCGAAATGAAGGATCGCCATCTCGAAGAAAATGATCCAGAAGATGAGTGCGTTGATGCCATGCGCAGTGAGGCCCATGTAGAACGCCTCAGCGGACAGCAGATGCACCTCCTGCCAGCGAGTCAGCACTACTCCCACGGCCAGGACACCGGCTACCAGAAGGAAGACGACCCCAAGCACCGCATTCACCTTCATCAGGCTTTCGGCAGACTTGTGAAAATAGAATCCGGAATCCGGACATGTACGAAATTCTGCCATGGCTATTTACTCCTCGACGTAGATTCTGCCGACCATCAGATGGTGGCCAATACCACAGTATTCATTGCAGACAACACCATATTCGCCCGCTTGATCGGGTGTTATCTGCAATACCATTTCATACCCAGGCACGACTTGCAGATTGACGTTGATCGGCTGCAGCGAGAAACCGTGCTGCCAGTCCATGGAGGACAAATGCAGTCGATAGCTTTGGTCCTTCTCCAGCTCGAAGATTGGATACCATTGCCAGAGCCGGCCCAGCATATAGATGTCACTTCCGGCAGGGGGCTTGACCACGGGAATCCCTGATTCTTCCCTGATTTGATATTGTTCGACCATCTCCTGGACCCTGGCACCGAATTTCGCCGGCGTCGTTTGATAGGCCTCAGTTGCCGGGTTTTGTTTACCGTAGATATGCCAGTACGGCATCATCAGAAACATGATCAAACACCAGACCAGTGATATGGCGATCCATACCAATTCTTGCCGGCCCACTGGCATTTTCCACCAAATGCGTTCGGCCGGGGGCATATATGAAGTCATAGAAAACCTCCTAGTCTGTGTTCAACTATGGTGCGACAGGCAAAGTTACGATTTCCATGATGCCCCAGATGAGGTAAAAAACCGTGGGCATCGCGACGCCGATGAAAAGGAGCAGGAAAGGATTGTCCAGTAACGATTGCATCCCCGGGATGCGCTCGTACTTTTCGTCGGAGGGGTTGGTCGGGTTGGCACTCGAGGATTGGCTCTCGTTGTCTGTCATTCTTGATCCTCCTGTCAGAAGAGCGGTGACTATGATCTAGGCCTTGGGCGATGATCTCACCGCAGGCTCGCGTAATTAAATCAAGTTAGCCCGGGTGCCGCCTTGATGTAGGTCAATCAAAGCAGGATAACGTAACTTGCTGAAAATATTGATAATTAACAACGTCAGTAGAGCCGGTGGGCGTCAGCCGAACGGATTATCTATGGAACGGGCGGGTTGGGTGAACCACTCGGGTCCGTCGTGGGTCATGTAGAAGTGATCCTCGTGCCGAATGCCGAATTCACCCGGTATACAGATCATCGGCTCGTTGCTAAAGCACATTCCGGCTTGCAGGGGCGTGGTGTCGTTGCGGACCAGGTAAGGACCTTCATGGATATCCAGTCCCACGCCGTGCCCGGTCCGGTGGGAAAGCCCGGGAAGCTCGTATTCCGGCCCGAAGCCATGGCGCTCCAGAAAAGTCCTCGCAGCCAGATCGACGGCCGAGCAGGGCGCGCCTGGTTTTGCGGCGCCGAAGGCCTCGGCCTGGGCCCCCTTTTCAATATCCCATATCGTTCTTTGTCTTGCGCTTGGCTTACCGAACACGTATGAGCGGGTGATATCGGAATTGTAGCCGTGTAACCGGCAGCCCGTGTCTATCAGCACCATATCGCCAAATTCGAGTACCTGCGGGTGTTTTACGCCATGGGGGTAGGCCGTCGCTTCCCCGAAGAGCACGATGCAGAAACTGGATCCCTC